>LQAH01000076.1_pt1 | contig 36953 bp, 54 predicted proteins | sample 1535791 | NCBI WGS metagenome assembly LQAH01 (sample SAMN04331585, study PRJNA305678) | bioreactor metagenome | isolation source: bioreactor_4 inoculated with Wadden Sea sediment 2nd replicate of a... | place: Germany:Bremen
AATATATGCTGTGACTTCAATTCCGTTTGTCAATCTTACTCTTGCAACTTTTCTGAGGGCAGAATTAGGTTTTTTCGGTGTAACAGTCATTACTCTGGTACAAACACCTCTTTTCTGCGGACAGCTGTCAAGAGCAGGAGACTTTGTTTTCTTCAGGGTCTTCTTTCTTCCTTTTCTAATTAACTGATTAATTGTTGGCATTTAACAATATATCTCCTAAATATATTTTTTTAACAGGATGCATTGCTGCATCCTGCCGAAGTTTACTGACTATGAAGGTTAACAACCGACATTAAAAAAGTCAAGAGCTGAAACCCGCTGCTCACGACTCTTTCCTGGTGCTAGTCAAGCTCATCCAGACTATGCTGCCGCGGCTCAGCCCCCGCTGCTTCAAGATCCTCTTTCTTCCTTGCTTCTATAATACTCTGAACAGATGCATCAAGATCTTCTTTATTATCATCATAAAGTTTTATATCTTTATACTTTTTCTGTCCTGTACCAGCCGGAATAAGATGACCGATAATTATATTTTCCTTAAGGCCTCTAAGATTATCAACTTTTCCCGCTATTGCAGCATTTGTCAGGACACGTGTTGTTTCCTGGAATGATGCAGCAGAAAGGAAGGAATCAATATTAAGAGAAGCTCTTGTAATACCAAGTAACAGCGGTTTGCAACTGCGGCTTCACCGCCCTCTTTCATAACTTTCTCATTTTCTTCATGGAACTTGTATTTATCTACCTGATGTCCTGAATAAATGATGTATCACCTACATGTGTAATTTCAACTTTCCTCATCATCTGTCTGATAATAACACCGATATGCTTGTCATTGATATGCACACCCTGAAGCCTGTAGACTTCCTGAACCTCATTCATAAGGAATGTCTGAAGAGCGTGATCTCCGAGGATATCAAGAATATCGTGCGGATCCTTATCACCGTCACAAAGCGGCTCGCCTGCTTCAACAATATCACCGTCTCTCACAAGAAGGTGTTTTCCCATCGGCACAAGATGTTTATATTCAACATCTCTGTCATCAGCAACAATAATAAGACGTTTACCTTTTATAATTCCGCCGAATCTTACCTTACCTGTAATAAGTGCAAGATTTGCAATATTTTTAGGTTTACGTGCTTCAAAAAGTTCACCTACTCTGGGAAGACCCCCTGTAATATCTCTTGTTTTTACAGATTCTTTAAGAAGTTTCGCTACTGTTTTACCGGCAACAATATCCTCTCCATCTTCAACGTTAATATAGGATGATCCAGGAAGATAGTAAACTGCAAGTTCTTCACCGCTTTCATCCTCAAGTACAACTCTAGGCTGAAGTGTTTCAAGACTGAATTCAGTAATCTTTTCTCAATATTTCCTGTATCTTCGTCAATTTCTTCCTTAAGAGTTGTTCCGTGAATTATATCGTAATATTTAACCTTACCGTTAAATTCTGCAATAATCGGTTCTGAGAACGGGTCAAATCTTGCAATAGACTGCTCTGTTTCAACAACATCACCTTCACTTACAAGAAGTTCTGCACCGTTTCTGATTTCAATCTTCTGTTCCTGTGATATAAGATAAAGAACATTATCCTTAATTGTTACATAAGCAATTTCCTTGGAAACAACATCTCCGTCTTTTCGCTTAATAACTGTCTGACCGCTTATTACCTTACCGCCTTCATCGATAAGAACTTCATCGGCTTCTTCAAGTTTAAAAGATTCAAAAATCTTTGTAACAAGAATATGTCCCTTTCTTGTAAAAAGAACATCTCCGCTTTCAAGCTTAACAGTATTACCTGTTATTCCGTTGATTATAACCGGATATTTCATATATACACGGTTTTCTTCACTCGCCTTTGTTGCAGCTCCACCGATATGGAAAGTTCTCATAGTAAGCTGCGTACCAGGCTGCCCGATTGACTGAGCTGCTATAATACCTACAGCTTCACCGATTTCTACTGTTTTATTTGTTGCAAGGTTTCTGCCGTAACATTTCTGACATACACCGTGTTTTGAATCACAGGTAAGTACAGACCGGATTCGTACAGATTCAATACCTGCTTCCTCAATCTGCTGTGCATAATCATCTGTAATCTGTTCATTTACATCAATAATTATCTCACCTGTAATAGGATGTTTTACTCTTTCAAGTGTAAAACGGCCTTCAATTCTGTCTGAGAGCGGTTCAACTATTTCTTCACCGTCTTTGATAGCACTTATTATAAGACCGTTGATTGTACCGCAGTCCTCTTCATTAACAACTACATCCTGAGCAATATCTACAAGACGTCTTGTCAGATATCCGGCATCAGCTGTTTTAAGCGCTGTATCGGCCAGACCTTTACGAGCACCGTTTGTCGAAATAAAGAACTCAATAATGGAAAGACCTTCTTTAAAGTTTGAACGGATAGGAAGTTCAATAATATCACCGGAAGGCTTAGCCATAAGACCTCGCATTCCGCAAAGCTGCCGCAGCTGTGTCCTTGAACCTCGGGCTCCGGAACTTGCCATAAGATATACCGGGTTAAGGCCTTCCATATCCTGCTTCAGGTTATCCATAAGAACTGTAGTTAGATCTTCATTAGTCTTACTCCAAACCTCTACAACTCTGTTGTATCTCTCATCCTGGTAATATGTCCCTGCTGATACTGATTCTGAATTGTGGTAACCTGATTATTTGCATCATCAATAAGATCTTTCTTTTCATCCGGAATAACAATATCAGCCATACTGATAGTTGCTCCGAAAACTGTAACATATTTAAAACCGAGATCCTTGATTGAATCAAGCATATCAACAGTCACAGAAGCTCCGTGATTTTTAAAACAATCAGCAGCAAGTGCTTTAAGCTCTTTATCCGCAAGAGGATAGTTTACATTATTCAAGAACTTCAGGCATTTCCTCATTAAAATAATTCGGCCTGGTGTTGTTTCTATATATTCACCGTTTATCGGTACTTTTATTAGAGCATTATATTCAACAGATCCGGCATCAAGAGCAAGAAGAACCTCATCTGCACTGCTGTAATACTTACCTTCGCCTTTTGAACCTTTCTTAACTATAGTAAGGTAGTTAATACCGAGAACCATATCAAGAGAAGGAAATACAACCGGAGATCCGTTTGCAGGGTTAAGAAGGTTATTAACAGCCATCATAAGTGTCCAGCACTCAATCTGCGCAGCCTGTGTAAGAGGCACATGAACGGCCATCTGGTCACCGTCGAAGTCGGCATTATATGCATGACATACAAGAGGGTGAAGACGAATAGCTTCCCCTGTACAAGAACCGGTTCAAAAGCCTGAATACCAAGCCTGTGAAGAGTCGGAGCTCTGTTAAGAAGAACAGGATGTTCTTTAACTACTTCATCAAGTACTGCCCACACTTCTGATGTTTCCTGCTCTACCAGTGTCTTTGCTTTCTTTATATTATAAACAACATCTTTTTCAACAAGCTTCTTCATTATAAAAGGCTTATAAAGTTCTAAAGCCATTTTTGAAGGAAGCCCGCACTGATGAAGCTTAAGCTTTGGACCTACTACAATTACAGAACGTCCTGAATAATCAACTCGTTTACCAAGAAGATTCTGTCTGAACCGACCCTGTTTTCCCTTAAGCATATCAGAAAGTGATTTAAGAGGTCTGTTTGCAGAACCTTTTACAACTTTCTTCTTTTTGAGTTATCAAAAAGAGCATCAACAGCTTCCTGAAGCATTCTCTTCTCATTCCTGATAATAATATCAGGAGCATTGAGAGCCATAAGCCTTTTAAGTCTGTTGTTTCTATTTATTACTCTTCTGTAAAGATCATTCAGGTCGGATGTTGCAAACCTTCCGCCCTCAAGCTGAACCATAGGTCTCAGCTCAGGCGGTATAACAGGTATAACATCCAGAATCATCCATTCAGCTTTATTGCTTGAGTCTCTGAAATTTTCTACAATTTCGATCCTTTTAAGCAGTCTTCTGTCTGCTTTTGCACCTTTTTCCATCATCTTCATTCGAAGTTCAGCAGAAAGCGCATCAAGATCAAGTGTTTCAAGAAGTGTCCTTATAGCTTCAGCACCGATACCTGCTGTAAACTCATACCGTATCGCTCTACAGCTTCGTTATATTCTTCTTCTGAGAGAAGATCAAACTTATGGAGTTCAGTATCGCCTGCATCTATTACAATATATTTCTCGTAATAGAGTATTGAACGGAGAGATGCAACTGTAAGGTCTAAAAGAAGCCCCATTCTTGAAGGAACTGATCTATAGTACCAGATGTGTGAAACAGGAGAAGCAAGCTCAATATGACCCATTCTCTCTCTTCTCACCTTGAAGTGTGTTACTTCAACTCCGCACCTGTCACAGATTACACCTTTATAACGGATAGACTTAAATTTACCGCAGTAGCATTCCCATTCTTTAGTTGTACCGAAAATTCTTTCACAGAACAATCCGTCTTTTTCCGGACGTAAGGTTCTGTAATTAATTGTTTCCGGTTTTTTCACCTCACCGTAAGACCATGCTCTGATCTGTTCCGGTGAAGCAAGTTTAATTTTTATATTATCAAAGTCCTGCATTTCTCTCATCAACTACCCTTCCTGACTAGAAATTAGTTCCCTGTCTGTTAATCAGTTCCTCATCACGCTCTGTAAGCGGAACCTGCCTGTCTCTTGAATCCCAGATTGAAATATCAAGTGCAAGTCCTCTTAATTCCTGAACAATTACATTAAATGCCTCAGGAATACCGGCTGCAGAGTTGGGTTCACCTTTTACAATACTTTCATATATCTTGGCTCTTCCCGCCATATCATCTGACTTTATAGTAATAAATTCCTGGAGTGTGTTTGCAGCACCGTAAGCTTCAAGAGCCCATACTTCCATCTCTCCAAGTCTCTGACCACCGAACTGAGCTTTACCGCCTAGAGGCTGCTGAGTTACGAGTGAATAAGGACCTGTGGATCTTGCATGCATTTTATCATCAACAAGGTGATGAAGCTTAAGCATATAAACACAGCCGACCATAACAGGATTGACAAAAGGCTCGCCTGTTAATCCGTCGTACAATACAGTTTTTGAACTTTCAGGAAGTTCTGCTTCTGTAAGTTTACCTGAAATCATTTCATTTGTAGCAGACTGGAATACCGGTGTCGCATATTTCTCATTAAGAGCATATCCTGCCCATCCGAGGCTTGTTTCCATAAGCTGACCAAGGTTCATTCGTGACGGTACACCAAGTGCATTAAGACATATATCAAGAGGAGAACCATCTTCCATAAAAGGCATATCCTCTTCAGGAAGAATTCTTGCAACTACACCCTTATTACCATGACGTCCGGCCATTTTATCGCCTTCTTTCAGCTTCCGCTTGGTTGCAATAAGAATCTTGACAACCTCATCCACTCCCGGATTCAGATCATCGCCTTCTGTTCTCTTAAGTCTCTGAATATCAATTACAGTACCTTCAACTCCGTGAGGAACTCTTAAGGAAGTATCTCTTACTTCCTTTGCCTTCTCACCGAAAATTGAATTAAGAAGCTTAAATTCTGGAGTTGTTTCAGTTTCAGATTTAGGGGTTACCTTACCTACAAGTATGTAGTTGGACTTAACCTTTGCACCGATTCTTACAATCCCCTCTTCATCAAGCTGTTCAAGAGTTTTTTCGCTTGTATTAGGAATATCTCTTGTCAGTTTTTCTGTACCGAGTTTTGTCTCTCTTACTTCTGTTACAAATTCTTTTATATGAACTGATGTAAAAACATCTTCCTTAACTACTTTTTCCGAGATAAGAATAGCATCTTCATAGTTATATCCATTCCATGGAAGGAAACCTACAACGACATTCTTACCAAGAGCAAGTTCTCCATGTGAGGTTGCCGGTCCGTCTGCAAGAACACCGCCTTTCTCAATCTTATCACCGACACTTACTATCGGTCTCTGAGTAAAACATGTATCCTGGTTTGTTCTCTGATATCTTAATACTCTGTATTCAACGTCATTTCCTGATTCATCTTCAGTTATAACAACTTTATCAGCAGAAACATATTTAACAATACCTGCTTCCTTCGACTTGATTACAACACCGGAGTCATAAGCCGTCTTCCCCTCCATACCTGTACCGACAATCGGTGAATCAGGAAATAAAAGAGGCACAGCCTGTCTCATCATGTTTGATCCCATGAGAGCTCTGTTGGCATCATCATGCTCAAGAAACGGTACAAGTGATGTTGAAACAGAAATTACCTGCTTCGGTGAAACATCCATATACTGTATGCCTTCCGGCTCTCTTGATGCATAGTCTCCGGACTTCTAACAGCAACCTGCTCAGTACGGAATGTTCCGTCTTTATCTATCTGCATTCGCCTGTGCAATATAATATTTTTCCTCATCCATAGCTGAAAGGTATTCAACTTCACGTGTTGCTTTACCGTCTACAACCTTTCTGTACGGAGTTTCGAGGAATCCGTAATCATTCACCTTTGTATAGTTTGCAAGTGAAACTATAAGACCGATATTCGGACCTTCAGGTGTCTCAATAGGACACATTCTTCCGTAATGAGTATAATGTACATCTCGTACTTCAAAACCCGCACGGTCTCTTGAAAGACCGCCTGGACCTAAAGCATTAAGCCTTCTTTTATGAGTAAGCTCTGAAAGAGGGTTAACCTGGTCCATAAACTGCGACAGCTGACTGGAACCGAAGAATTCCTTAATTGCAGCTACAATCGGTTTTATTGAAATAAGATCCTGAGGTTTGATAGTATCAGTTTCTTTGAGAGACATCCGTTCCTTGGCAATTCTTTCCATCCTGACAAAAGCAGTTTTAAGCTGATTTGCAAGAAGCTCGCCTACAGATCTTACTCTTCTGTTTCCGAGATGGTCGATATCATCAACATTTGTCTCACCGATATAAACCCTTATAAGATAGAGCATAGTGTTACAGATATCCTCTTTAAGAAGTATCTGCTCATCTCTCTGAGGCTCATAATCATACTTTTTATTAAGCTTGTAACGCCCTACTTTACCAAGATCATATCTTCTTGTTGAAAAGAACATTGATTTAAGATCTTTTTCAGCGCTTTCAACAGTTATCGGCTCCCCGGAAGGAGAACAGAGTAAACTGCAGATAAAGCATCTTCTTTAGTCGGCTCATCTGATTCAGAATCGTCACGGACATACTTAATATCCTCCATTTCAAAACAGTTAAGAATAATATTTGAATGGAGAGACTGCTCATTTTTAGGATCAATTACTTCTATTTCCTCAACACCTGAGTGAAGAAGTTCATCTATATCATGAAGGAGAATCTTGTCGCCTGCTCTGTAAAGCTTTTCTCGTCGCCGACAAATACAGCTTTGAGAGAACAGAACCTACAATTTCCTCTTTCCTGTCTGCAAAATCCTTAATATTAACAGAAATTGTTTTATAAAAAAGGCCTATTATTTCTTCACGTGTTTCATAACCTAATGCACGAAGAAATATTGTACCCAGAATTCTTTTCTTTCTATCTATTTTTGCATATATGAGATCTTTTTTTCTGTTCAATTTCAAACTCCAGCCAGGAGCCTTTGTAAGGGATAATCCGGGATGAATAAACCCCTTTTTCATATGAAAAAACTACACCGGGAGATCTGTGAATCTGACTGACAACTACTCTTTCCGCACCGTTTATAATAAATGTTCCTCTGTCAGTCATCAGAGGTATATCACCTATATATATCTGTTTCTGCCGAATTTCTCCGGTTTCCTGAAAATAAGATTAATTTTAGCTTTAAGGGGGACAGCATAGGTTATACCTTTCTGTTTACATTCATACTCACCAAGTTTAATCCCTTCTTCATCAAGTGTATACTGTGTATACTCCAGCAGCATATCCCCATTTGGACTTTCTATCGGGAAAACACTCTGAAAAACTTCTTCCAGCCCCTGTTCCAGCAGCATGTCACTCTTTTTCAGTCTGTCCCTCTGAAGAAATTTTTCATAGGACGATAACTGAATATCAACAAGTCCTGGTAAATCCATAACTTCATGATATTCCTTACCGATATACTGCCGCTTAATAGCTTTAGCTCTATCAAGCATTAACTATACCCCTAACGAATAATATACCGGCAGTATAAAACTACTACCGGCATTTTGAGAATTTGTTCTAAGTTTTAAATTAAAACTATTTAACTTCAACAGTTGCGCCTGCAGCTTCAAGTTTTTCTTTGAGTGCTGCTGCATCTTCTTTTGAAACACCTTCTTTAACAGCCTGAGGAGCTCCTTCAACCATTTCTTTAGCTTCTTTGAGTCCAAGACCTGTTACAGCTCTTACTTCTTTGATAACACCGATTTTTTTACCGTCTGCTACGCCTGTAAGAACTACATCAAATTCTGACTGTTCTTCTGCTGCTTCAGCTGCGCCGCCAGCTGCAGGTGCTGCTGCTACTGCTACAGGTGCTGCTGCTGTTACTCCGAATTTTTCTTCCATTGCACTTACGAGTTCTGAAACTTCGAGAACTGTCATTCCTGCAATTGCTTCTAGTATTTCGTCTTTATTAGCCATATTACCTTCTCCTTTATTTTTTATTTTTTATCAGCAATAGCATGGCAATCATGAAGACTAATGCTGATTTATCAAATCTCTGATCCTGATTCTCAAAGAAAAGGATATTCAGAGAATGTTTAATAATTATTCTGCAGCTTTCTGATCAGCTACAGCTTTAAGTGTCCTTGCAAGTTTTTCAACCGGTGCATTAAGCACATAAACAAGGTTCTGCGCAGGAGCGTTCATAGCGCTCATGAGCATTGCAATAAGATCGATCTTTGTAGGAAGTTTTGAGAAAGCTTCAAGCTGCTTTGCATCAAACACATTTCCGTCTACAAGTCCGCCCTTAACTTCTACAGGTGAGTCTTTAGCAAAACCGAAAAGAGCTTTTGCTGCAGGGCCTGATTCGCCTTTTACCATTGCAATAGCAGTAGGACCGACAAGAACATCTTCCAGACCTTCATGACCGAGCTCTTTTAAAGCAATTTTGCATATCTGTTTTAACAACTTTATACTCAGCGCCTGCTTCTCTAAGCTTGCCTCTGAGATCTGTAATCTGACCAACAGAGAGACCTCTGTAGTCTGTTACAATAAAATCATCAACTGTTTCAAATTTTTCTTTTATTTCAGCAACAGCCTTTACTTTTTCAGGCTGCACTTTAGTTACATATTCTGACATAATTTATACCTCCAGCCCTACTTATCAGCGATTTTACGCCGGGTCCCATTGTTGAAGACACAGCAACTGAAAGAATGAATTCACCTTTAGTATCTGCAGGTTTTTTCTTTTCAACTTCAGAAACTACGAGATCAACATTTTCAGCCATTTTATCCGCATCCATTGATACTTTACCGATTGCAAGGTGAAGAACACCTGTTTTATCAGATCTGTACTCAACCCGTCCTTTATTAAGCTCTGCAATTGCTTCCTTAATGTTAAATGTTACTGTCTGAGTCTTAGGGTTAGGCATAAGACCTCTTCTACCCAGAATAGGACCGAGACGACCAACATCTTTCATCATATCAGGTGTAGCTACAGCTACATCAAAATCGAGCCATCCGTCTTTAATCTTTTCAACAAGATCAGTATCACCGACATATGCAGCTCCTGCTTCCTTAGCTTCTTCAGCTTTTTCACCTTTTGCAAAACAAGAACTTTCTTTGCTGCAGCAAACTGATTAGGAAGAACAAGAGTATCTCTTACTGCCTGGCTTTTTTTTGAGTTTAAGCTTAATTGAGAGCTCAACTGTTTTCGTCAAAATTTTGCAAAAGCAACATCTTTTACGATTTTAACAGCTTCTTTCTACCGGGTACTGAGCATGTTTTTTCATACTTCTGTACTGCTTCTAGATATTTTTTCCCTCTATTCATACTAGTTCTCCACCTCTATACCCATACTTCTTGCTGTTCCTGAAATAATATTAATAGCAGCATCAATATCATTTGCATTAAGGTCAGGCATTTTTGTTTCTGCGATTTTCTGAACTTCAGCACGGGGAATCTTTGCAACCTTAACTTTATGAGGTTCAGGAGAACCTTTATCAAGATTACAAGCTTTTTTGAGTAGAACTGCAGCAGGAGGAGTTTTTGTTATAAAAGTAAAACTCTTGTCTGCGTATACAGAAATTACAACCGGTATAGCAAGACCCGGTTCCATGTTTTTTGTTTTGTCGTTGAACTGCTGTACAAACTGAGGCGCACTTACTCCGTGTGGCCCGAGAGCGGGTCCTACCGGCGGAGCAGGTGTTGCTTTTCCAGCTGGTACCTGCAGCCTGATATAGCTTCAACCTTTTTCTTTGCCATATCTATCTCCAGATCGTGGTCAACATCCCTTTCTACAAAGGGACTCCCAAATTAAAAACGGTAAAACTTACCGTGAAACTATTCTTGTAAGAATGATCAGCAATAAATAATATAATTATGTCATTTTATCTGTTTAAAACTGATTCGTCCTAAAAGCAGATACGTCCAAACAGACTAAGGCTGTTTAAACAGTAAAAATCCCGCATCAACGGGATTCAAAACTTCCTGCATCAATACTTGCGGGAAAACTTAATAATAAAAGCATCAATTGATATTTAAATCTGTTCAACCTGTGTAAAGTCGACTTCAACCGGAGTTGATCTGCCGAAAATACCTACCATCACCCGAAGCTTGCCTTTCTCTGCATTAACCTCTTCAATTTTACCGGTAAATGTATCAAACGGACCGCCGACAATCTTAACTGATTCCCCGACATTAAAAGCCTGTCTGGAAACAACATGTTTTGTACTTTTAATTTTCGCCGGTTTTCTGAAGTATGGATCTGACTTCTTCTGTAGAAATTGGATTAGGCTTGGATGTTCCCATTGCACCGACAAAACCGGTAACACCCTGAATTCTCTTATCTGAGAACAGGCATCTTTCCAGCCCCGGTCCGGCATATCCATTTCAATCAGAATATAACCCGGAAGAAACTTTCTTGATGTTACCCTCTTCTTTCCGTCGCGAACTTCAACAACCTCTTCGGCGGGGATTTTTATATCAAGAATAATATCCTCTAATCCGGCTCCTCCATAAGCTTGCGAATATGCTTTTCTATCTTATTTTCATACCCGGAATAAGTATGAAGGACATACCAACCTTTACCCATTACTAATTAAACTCCACTTAAAATATCAGATCAATTCCCATTAAAAGGAGGAAATCTACAACACCCAGAACTGCGGCAAAAATAAGAGTTGAAACAATAACAACTCTGGTTGAGCCGCTAACATCTTCTCTGCTCGGCCAAACTACCTTTTAAGCTCTGAGTAACTTTCTCTAAAAAAGTCGTGATTTTATTCATGCTTTCTCCCAAAATCAAAAGCGAACAAATAAAAAAAGAATACACTTCAATATACTGAAAATGCAGCACTCTTCCGATTCGCCTCTGCACTTACAGGGAACAACCATACATTACTGCGTCATTCCGCCTGTTTGCTGAAAAAATAAAACAGGCCAGGTAGGACTCGAACCTACAACATCCGGTTTTGGAGACCGGCGCTCTAGCCATTGGAGCTACTGGCCTAAGTAATTTACTTAGATAAATCATCCCTTACTGAGAACAGCTTCAGGATAACCACCGGGACCGGTTAGAAATTACCGGCTCCGGGTTTTAAAACTATTTAATCTTAGATTCTTTATGCAGTGTATGTTTTTATCAACCTGCAGTATTTATTGAATTCCATCTTGTCTTGAATATTTTTTCGATTTTTGGATGTAGTATAATTTCTTCTTCCGCATTCAGAACATTTAAGAGCTATAAGCTCAACAGAACCTTTTTTCTTTGATGCCATATCCGTTCTCCTATATAATTCGATAAGTCGTTCGAACAACTTTATATCTATCGTATAAGCCCTCGACCGGACTTGAACCGGTGACCCCCTCCTTACCATGGAGGTGCTCTACCGACTGAGCTACAAGGGCAAGCCTTTTAAGCTAACTGGATAACGAGAGCAAAATTAACAAACATAACTGCTTTTGTCAATAGAATATAGAATTAATTAAATTTATTCTATGCCTATTTTATGCCAAGTGGAAATTTTATTAAAAAATTTTTGTTCCTTTGCCCTGAGTACTTCTGCATTCAATCTCACCTTTAAGACTCTGTGTTACAAGATTATACACAATATGCATACCCAGTCCGCTTCCGCCGCTTCCCCGTTTCGTGGTAAAAAAACGGATCAAAAAATCCTGACTAGAACATCCTCACTCATTCCGCTGCCGTCATCACTGTATTTTATCACAGCTTTATCTTTCTCGCCTGATACTTCTATATAAATATTACCGCTCTCCAACCCTTCAAAGCCGTGTTTCACAGAATTCATTATCAGATTTGTAAATATCTGGGAAACAGACCCTGCAGAAGCTTCAGCTTCTATACGTTCATCACCTGTCAAATGAATTTCATATTCAGTTTTTTTAATAACAGGATTCATACTTACTATAATATCAGAAATATACTCTTTCAGATTAAATCTGCGTATCTCACTGCTTGCCTGATCAACAGCAACATTTTTAAAACTTTTTATATGTCCTGATGCCCTGTTAAGATTTTCAAGAATAACATCTGCAGATTCATCAGCAGTATTTATATACTCCTCAAGATCAGATCTTTTCATATTTTCCCTTTGAATAGCGCTTTGAGAGAGTCCCGGTCTGCTCCTTTAAATGCGATGCAGCAGTTACTCCGATACCAACAGGAGTATTTATTTCATGGGCAATTCCGGCAACAAGAACACCCAGAGAAGCCATTTTTTCAGCTTCAACAAGACTTTTCTGAGTTTTCTTCAGTTCCTCCAGAGAATCATAGAGAGCCGAGTTTGCATCTTCAAGCTCTGAAGTCCTCTGCTTAACCCTGTTCTCAAGATCTGTATTAAGCTCTTTTATTTCTTTTTCATTTTTCTTACGCTGTGTAATATCTCTAACAACAGAAACAAGCATTTTTCTATTATCCATTACAACTGCAGAAAGATTAAGTTCCGACTCAAAACGGCTTCCGTCCTTCCTGACCTGTACCCATTCAAAAGACTGGGGAGTTCCGAACAGCGCTTTTCTTACATAAGACCTGAGAGTATAAACCTCTCCGTCCTCTTTTTTCATTGAAAGAACTGAAATATCATAAGGACTCATCCTTTTTACTTCTTTTTCATTATAACCGAACATCGAAAGTGCTTTTTTATTAAAATTGATTATCATATTCCTTTCTACAATAAACAAAGCATCATTTACCGATTGAAAGATTGCCTGATACCGGATTTCACTCAAGGCAAGTTCATCTGTTCTTTTCTGAACCAGATTTTCAAGACTTCTTGCGCTTTTCTGGACAGCTTTCTTTCTGGAATAGATCAGAGCAAAATTTACAGAAACAACAAATACTGTCACAATAATACCAAGGATATTTATTCTGGTATGAAGAGCAAGAAGAGCTGAACTTGCCTGTTCTTCTGACGCCGAAAGAAAGAGCACAAGCTTTTCCTGACCGACATTAAGAGAATGCCATGCTGCAATTTTCCTCTCTTTTTTACCATTAGTACCTGGAACATTAAGTTCACCCCGCCCTATTGTGCTTCCGAGAACTCGCAATTTAAAATCCTCAACAAAATCCGGATCGATAGCTTTTACATCAGAAATCCGTTTTCCTATATCAAAAACATTGTCATCAAATAAAAGAACACCGTCCTGATTAAAAAATTTTCCGGATCCGTAGTTCCCCATACTCATAGGAAAACAAAGCGGTGAATCATCGGCTCAAGATCTACAACTACACAGAAAATCCCGAACTGCTCACCATCCTTCCAGACAGGAACAAGATAACCGAGAAGCTGCAGTTTGTTTGAAATATATACAGGAGGAGTAAAAGACTGCTTCTTCCAGTTTTCTTCATAAAGCCAGTACTCTTTGACCCATGACTCTGCCACAAATTTAGCATCTCTGCCTTTTTCTCCGACAGACAGATTACTGTAAACTATATTATTTTTATTATCTGAAACAATAAATGAGAGAATCTCCTGCCGGCTTGTCTGAAGAAGCTGAAAAAGCGCATCATTATTAAACGGGGTTTCATTATTTCCCAGAAGTATGTTCCGAAAATACATCTGCATAATTTCAACATCATACTGAAATTCATATATATTTTCCTCGAGAGCCTGTTTGGCAAGAAGAACCTGAAGCGACTGCTGCTCATTAAATATTTTCTCATTTCTTTTCACAGCCCAGTTATTGATTTCAAGAGCAATAAACGCAAACAGAAACATTGCAACAAAAGAACTAACAAGAAAAATATAATGATTTTCTGGGGAACACCAGATTTGAATAATTGAATAATCCTTCTTTATGTCCGGGGGCAGTCATATAAAAGCTATAATACACTACGATTATTTTTTTTACCAGCTGATTTTTATCCAGAGCCGGATGAGAATTACTATATAATTATTCAAATCTTCAATTGAGAAGAAAATGCTTTATCTGCCGGAAATACTTTCAAAAAGATCAGTGATACGGTTATTTATTTCAGAATATCTTCTGTAAAGCTTTGTGTATTCATCAAAGAGATGCATATCAGGCCTGTACTCATCCTTCAGCCTTACAAGATTCTTACTTGCCTCTTTGAGATCTGAAAATTCACCAGTCCTGTTAATGCACTGCATGCACAGCCCAGAAGCTCGCCGTCAAATATTTCCGGAACCAGTATTGTTTTACCCGTCATATCCGACTTCATCTGATTCCACAGGGGATTCCTGGCCTGTCCTCCGGAAACACGGATATTATCGATATCAAATCCGGCTTCTTCCATAAGTTCAATCATATTTCTTACAGCAAAGCCGATTGATTTAACAACAGCGCTTCCTGCCTCCCGAATGCCGTGTTCCGGTTCCAGCCCTATCATTGCTCCGCCTGAAAAATCCCAGACAGCGCCTTTTTAAGAGACGGGAAAAAATACAGATCTGAATCAGACAAGACAACCTTCTGGATCTGCGCAAGCAGTTCCTGATACCCGGTTTTCTCCTGTCCCGATATTTTCCTGAACCACTCAAAAATTCTTCCTGATGATGTCAGAATTGCAGAACATTGTATTCCCTTAATTATATGAGGAAGACATCTAAGTCCGGGATAATCACATTTAACTGAGCTGCAGTAATTTATACCTTCTGAAGTCCCTGCCCTGTCGCAGACAGTACCTGTTTCTACTGAACCTGCACCCAGAAGAGCCATCAGATAATCACTGCCGCCTGCAAAAACAGGAAGACCTTCTCTGACTCCCAGATCCCGGATATAACTCCCCTGTGTATCCCCTATTAACTTCCCGGTTTCAACAAAGGGGGAAATTTAGCAGGATCAAGATCTGCATCTGCAATCTGATCATTGTCCCAGATATATTTCTTAAATTCCTCATTATGAAGGGGAACAAGAGCTTTACCTGTCAGCAGATAGGGAATAAAACTTTCAATTGGAAGGAACAAAGATGAGTCATTGTAATAAGCAGGGGAATTTTCCTTCATCCAGAGTACAGACGGGATATAAAAGAGGGTGATTGAAACTTAGAGTATTTCCTTCTGTCGGACCAGATATAAGGATCATTTAAAAAGCGGCCGTTTTTATCAAGCGGAACAACAGTGGGACCGTTACCGCTTACAGCAATAGCTGAAATCTGATCCAGACCGTCAAGCCTTGAAACAGCTTTTACAAGAGTTTCAGGCCAAAACGATGTATTCCAGCCATTCTTACTGTCAATACATTCTGAATATGCTGCCCTGCTCCATGATTTAAGTACACCCTTCCGGCTAATAATGCCGGTTTTAATAGAGGATGTCCCTATATCAACAGCAAGTACAGTAATACTCATCAGCTGTTTTTAAGCAGTCTTTGTATAATATCTCTGTCATCAATAAGAGGAGTAAGCGTTCTTTCCTGAAAAAGTCTTGAAACTACCCTTGCAAATAAATCTGATATTTCAGCATTTACATACCACTCTTTACTGTAAAGTGTATCATCATGATAAACAGCATTTGTCCCTATAATCTTATCAAAGTATCCTTTTTCATAAGCTGCATCAAAACTTTTGATTGCATTTCCGGTAAAAAAAGGAAGACTTATTGCACAGATTACTTTTTCGGCTCCCATTTCTTTTAGCAGCTTCATTGCCTTAATAAGAGTTCCGCCTGTTCCGACCATATCATCGGCCATAAAAACAGTTTTCCCCTTAACATCTCCGAGAAGACGCACTGAAGTAATATTACTATCACTTGCATTATTGGTTACTTTCGAATAATCACGTTCTTTATAAAGAATAGCCAGCGGCTTATTAAGGTTAAATGCATAAAACTTATTCCTGTCTACTGCACCTGTATCAGGAGATACAATAACAAGATCAGTTTCATCTACATTAATAAAATCAAGAAGTGTTCTTATTATCTGATAGGAGGCATGAAGATCCTCCATTCTGCACTTATTAAGACAGTTTTCAATTTCTTTTGAATGAATATCAAGAGTAATTATTCTGCTGATTCCCATATTTTCAAGAATTCGCCCGAATAATGATGCGGTAAGAGCTTCACGGCCCTTTCGTTTATGCTGACGTGCATAAGGATATGCAGGAACAACTACAGAAACAGATCTTGCCCCTGACTGAAAAACAGCATCAATAGTAGCAAACAGGGTAAATACATGATCATTAACAGAAAGACTTACAGGAGCGCCGTCTTTGTTAATATCCAGCGGATAATGATTTTCAACATCCTGTATAACAAATACATCCATACCTCTTACAGAAGCAAGAATCTCGGATTTAAACTCACCGTTTGCAAAACGGGTATACTTAACAGGAATCTTAAAATCAGGAGCTCTGTATTTTTCAACATCTCCCAGTATATTCAGATCTGCATCTTCTACATCAAGAAGGAAATTAATCTGTTTTTCAACTTCCTCTCTCTCCATTCCGTAAAGCCTGGAAACTAAATCAGCTTTCTGCTTATGCTTTTTTGAATAATTTTTTTTAAGATTTAAAATTATATCATCAGCAAATACTTCAGCTCCGGGACAGGCTACAATACCCAGATTAACAGGTTTGGAAAATCGCATTATTTACCCCAATTCATTGATTTCAAGCAGAACATAACACAGCACTTATTTAATGGTCAATAGAACTCATACTTCCTTTTACTTTTTACAAAATTATTTATTCGCAGGTCGGGTCTAACACCCCGCAGCTTGCTGCGTAATTGTAAAAAATACGTAAGACATAGATTGTAAATAGTTTGAATCTTGGACCCGACATACAATCCATTCCTTACCAGGATGCATGGGCGAGCAGTAACCGGAGGTTACGACCAGCCCAGAACCGCATACCCCGCTGCTTGCGGCGGGGTATGTTGATTTTATCATGTTTTTTCAGCATGAATTTTTATTTTTTTTTTAATTTTAAACCATCCTTGTTAAGGAAAAAAAACATTTATGCTACTATTATTATTAAGAGTATTAAATAATTTCATTAAAGCAAATTTCATAAAAACAGAAATAACAGATTTCTGATGCTGACAGACAGCAGGGAGTAATTATTTATGATTAAAAAAACAGCAGTTATTTTCATTATATTAACAGTAATTTTTGCAGGATGCAGTAAAAATGAAAAAAGCAGGACAGTAAGACTGATTCAATAGCTGTTTTCATCCCCGGTGTAATAGCAGGCAGTCCTACATATGAAATGCTTGCAGAAGGCGCTGAAATGGCAGCTCAGGAAGCAGGAGCTGAATTAAATATAGTAGAAGGCGGCTTTAATCAGGGCGAGTGGGAGAATAAAATTACAGCAATTGCAAGTACTGCTTCCTATGATGTAATAGTCACATCCAATCCTGCAATGCCGGAAATATGTTCAAGAGTTTCAGAAGTATTCCCTGATCAGAAATTCATTGTACTTGACGGATACCTTGAGGGGAATAAAAACATCTACACTTTTTTATACAACAGCTTTGAACAGGCCTACCTTATAGGCAGTTTCGGAGCACTGGTAACAAAATCCGATATGGACGGAGCAAACAAGGATCTTAAAGCAGGGCTTATTGCAGGTCAGGAATACCCCATGATGAACAATGTTATTAAACCGGGATTTGTAAGCGGGCTTAAGTCGGTTGATCCTGAAATAAGCCTTGATTTTCGCATTGTAGGAAACTGGTATGATGCTTCAAAAGGAGCTGAACTTGCAGAAAAATGTATGATTCAGGTGTTGATGTAATTCTAGCCATAGCAGGGGGGCTTCCCAGGGAATTATCTCAACTGCAAAGGAAAAAGGAAAATATGTTCTCTGGTTTGATAATAACGGCTACAGTCTGGCTGAAGGAACTGTTATAGGATGCTCTTCAATGAGGCAGGACCGGGCGGCATATGAAGCAGTTACAAAAGCTCTAAAACGGAACTCTTGAATACGGCAGGGCAGATATAAAAGGGGTAAAAGAGGATTATGTATACTTTGCGGAAGATGATCCGGCATTTATAAAAAATGTGCCTGAGAGTATAAGAAAAAATCTCAGCAAAACTGAAGAAAGTATTAAATCAGGGCAGCTGAAACTTGAAATGCCCCATTTCTAATACAAAAAAAATAGTACTGCAGATAATGTATTTACTTGAAGCAAAGAAAATATCAAAAACATTCTCAGAAAACCTCATTAAAGCCAACAGCGAAGTTGATTTCAGCCTGATTGAAGGTGAAACACACTCAATACTGGGGAAAACGGATCAGGCAAATCTACGCTGATGCATATACTTACCGGACTTATTACACCGGACAGCGGTACAATTCTGTACAAAGGACAGGAAGCAGTATTAAAGACTCCGGAAGATGCTCTAAAAAGAAAAATCGGAATGGTCCATCAGAGCCCGGGAATTATTAAAGGATTTACAATATTTGAAAATATAATAGCAGGATGCGGTTTTATAAGAGGATTAAAAACAGATCTCTCAGGATACAGAAAAAAGATTGAAGGTGTAAAAGAAAAATACAGCATATCCATAAATATTGACAGCTGGCCGGTAACTCCTGAACAGAAACAGTACACAATACTTCTTTCTCTTCTATTTAAAGGAACAGATATTATTGTTTTTGATGAGCCGACAACATCCTTCACTGATCTAAAATCAGAGGAATTTTTCCAGATCCTGAAAAACTGAAAGACAACAGAAAACAATAGTGTTTATTACACATAAAATAGAAACAGCACTTTCAATATCAGACAGAATTACTGTTCTTTCAAAAGGAAAAAACAGGGGCTGCAGAAATGCATCTGAGACAAGCAGCGAAGAAATCTTTCAAATGATGATAGAAGACTCAGTCAGCACGCTTCCAGACAGCAGCAGAAAACAGAGTTCTCAGAACAACAGAAACATTATTCTGTCTGCAGAAAATCTTAAATATTCAAACAGAAATGAAAGCAGAAAACTGGATCTGTCCTTTAAGCTCTACAAAGGGGAAATATTAGGGTTTGCAGGAATAAGGGAAAACAACCTGGGACTTATTGAAGATATTCTGGGAGGATTTATTCCCCCCGACAGCGGAATAATCACCTTCAGGGGAGAAAACATAGCAGGCCTATCTACCTCTGAACTTAGAAATAGAGGAGTAACATATATTCCTTCCGACCGTTTTAACAGAGGAACAAGTATTACATCTTCAGTTGAAAACAATATGGCAATTACAAATATCCGCAAATTCACAAAACGGGGAATGGTTTCCGAAGGAAAACTGAAAAAGCATTTTAAAAAAGGCGCCGACCTTTACAATATAAAAGCAGATTACGGACAGCCGCTTTGGCAGCTTTCCGGCGGAAATATACAAAAAGTAATTCTTTTCAGAGAGCTTGACTCTCCTCCGGATCTGCTGATTTTCTGTGAACCGGCATGGAACCTTGATATAAGATCAAAAAACATGATTTATGACAGAATCAAGGAATTACGCGACAACGGAACATCTGTAATAATACTTTCTACAGATATAGAAGAAATTATTTCACTTTCCGATAGAGTTTATGTTCTTTACAAAGGTAAAAATGCAGGAACTCTTGAAGAAGAAAGAATCAACAGCAATGATATTGGAAAACTGATGCTGGGAATCGGAGACAGTATTGAAAAATAATTCAAGGCTTATAAATTTCCTGAAAAAGGATTCTGTCAAAATTATCTATACTCCTGTAATTGTAATAACAGTTTCAGTAATTACAATTACTGTTTTAAGCAGCACCCCTGGAAAAACCCTTTTATTATTTTTTTACAGCTCCTTTTTCAACTCCGTTTTTCTTCGGCAATATGCTCAACACTGCGGGACAGCTTATAACAGCTTCTCTTGGAGTAACCCTTGTCTTCAAAACAGGCATGTTTAATCTGGGAGGCGAAGGACAGATATATACAGGAGCTTTTACAGCTGCAGCAGTATCTATTTTTCTTGCAGACTTCAATTCACCTCTTATGATTATTATAATTCTTGCCTCCGCAGCAGCTGCAGGCGCATGTGCAGGATTTATATCAGGATATCTTAAGAATAAATGGGATACAAACGAGCTTATTTCTTCATTTCTTTTATCTTCTGCGCTGATTCATATAATAAACTACTTTATTACCGGCTCTATGGCAGATGAAAACAGCTACCTCATTACAACAAAAGCTGTTTCAGAAAGCTTCAGATTAAAACAGCTGCTTCCTCCATCAAAACTTAACGGGGGATTTTTGCAGCAGTTTCCGCAGCTCTTCTCTCCTATATTTACCTTTATAAAACTGCCGGCGGATTCCAGCTCAGGGAAACAGGAAAAAACCCTGTATTTGCATGGTTCAGCGGTATAAAAACAGGCTACTACACAGTAATCTCCTTTACAGCAAGCGGAGCTCTTCACGGTCTTACAGGAGGATTTGCGGTTACAGGAACATATTATATGTGCAGCCAGAACTGCACAGCAGGCTTAGGCTGGAGTGCGATAGCTGTATCGCTTATAGGAAGGAATAATCCGCTTTATATAATACCTTCAGCACTTTTTATATCATTCATGAATACCGGAATGTCGGGAATTACAATGTATACAAATTTTCCGTTTGAACTTAGTTCTATAATACAGGCAGTTGTTTTTTTCTTTATAACTGCAGGAATAACAGGAAAAGGAAGTGAATATGTTAAAAAGCATATTTAATGCAGCAGTTCCCTATATTCTTGCGGGAATGGGAGGACTTTTTACAGAAATTACAGGAAGCCTGAACATAGCCCTTGAAGGACAGATTCTAACCGGAGCGTTCTGGGCTATTGCAGTTACAAAGATTACCGGAAATGTTTTTCTGGGTCTCGCAGCAGCTGTCCTTTCATCAACAGTAATTTCATTTATTACAGCTTTTTTCTCGATACGATTAAAATCAAATATATTTATTTCAGGACTTGCGGCAAATATGCTTTCCTTCGGCCTTGTATCTGTTTTTCAATTCTGTTTTTCGGAAACAGCGGAATAATCAGACTTGAGTCTGAGATAATTGATTTAAGACTGTTTTTTATGATTACAGCAGTAATTTCAGTCCCTGCAGCTCACTATCTGCTTTTTAAAACCCCGTGGGGTCTTAGAATGAGGGGCTGCGGAATTGCAGGTGAAGTACTTTACTACAGAGGAATAAATCCGGACTTTTACAAATATTCATCACTGCTTATTTCAGGATTTCTATGCGGTCTCGCAGGGGCTTCTCTTTCTTTTCAATAGAAGCATTTGTACCGAACATCTCGGCAGGCAGAGGGTGGATTGCTCTTGTTGCTGTCTACATGGGCTACAGAAAACCGGCAGGAGTTATACTAAGCTGCCTGCTCTTTGCATCTGCAGAAAGTCTTTCAAGCTGGATGCAGGGCTTTATAGGGGTGCCTGCAACTGTAATTCTTGCAATCCCTTACATACTGACTCTGATTATTCTTACAGCTGTATCTATCTACAGATCTGCAAAAATAAAAAATTCCTAGATATTTTTATAAATACAGCTCATTTTGTTTACAAATTACTGTTCATCAGGATAAAAATAATCCTTTCCTTCACAGTTTTTATTTCAAAACCCGTCTTCTTCAGAAACAACAGAACCGCTGAAAAGACGGACCTTACCCCCTCCTCCCGGAAGATCGACAGCATAAACAGGAAGAGACAGCCCCGACAATTTCAAAGAAAGATTCTCCATTATTTCAAGCCCCTTTTTAAGCGGCACTCTGAAATGAGAAGTCCCTGCGGCAAGATCTCCCTGAAAAAGGTAGTAGGGTTTTACTCCTGCAGAAACAAGATTATGAAACAGTTTTTCAAGAACAGCCTCATCATCATTATACCTCGCAAGAGAACTGTCTGATTAAAAACAGGAATACCGCATTTTATTATCCGCCGTAAAACATTCCGGCTCTCCGGGGTGAGTTCCCTGTAATGATTAAACTGAGTAAAAACAGAAACAGGAAGATTTTCTGATAAAACTGATAAAAGTTCATCACTTATCCTCTCAGGCTGCACAACAGGAATCCTTGTCCCTATTCTAATTACAAGGTCATCCCTTACATTTCTTAAAGATTTGATAATATAGGAAATTCTGCTATCAGAAAGTGTTAAAGGATCCCCTCCTGAAAGAAGGACCTCCCTTATCTTCACATCTTCTGAAATAAGTGTGCAGAGCTCATCAATATCAGCATTATCTGCATCAGATTCTTCAGATCCCGCATAATACCGCCTGAAACAGTGACGGCAGTACATTGCGCATTTTGCAGTAACAAGAAAAAAGGACTCTGTCATGATATCTTTTAATAATTCTATTTCCTTGCTTTAAATTTATCCTCACACAAAGGATCAGAGGTTTCATACGGCAGAACTTTAAGTTCTCTTTCATCAGGGACAAACTGCCTTCGCAAAGGATCATCACTTTCCCTGCCTGAAATAGAATAAAAATAAGGCGTCACCTTAAATCTGTGTAAATTACTGTTTTCAATAAGTTCTTTTTCTTTACTGCTCAGTATACTCCGCTGCAGCTGTTTATCATCCATATTTAATCTTTCCGTTTTTTTTAGTTACAAAAAAAAGAAGTGCAAAATTCTTTGAATCAGATTTCAAATTATCCGGTATATAAAATTCACCTGATATACCGGGAAATCACGGAAAACAGAATAAATCAGGCTGTCTATTATTACAAGTCTTATCAGGAGAAGTTTATTTAAAAAGGGGTCGAAAATGAAAGATCACCGCCTAACAAGTCTTCTTTCCGGTTATAGAACCGGAACTATAGCAAGGCAGCTTCTTATCCGGGAAATAAGCTTATTTGTTTACAGTTATCCTTATAAAGCGTGCAGATGGAAGGAGGATATATGCAGCGAATTCTTCTGCTACTTTTATCCGAAAATAGAAAAAATGATTGAATCATTTGAATTGAGAGGAATTCCTTTTGAAGCATACCTTGTAAAGTGCTTAAAGATGCAGCTGAAAACTTTTGCAGCTCAGCAGAAAGCAGGTCTTATCAGTTTATATATGCAGAGAAATATTATATTCTGGCCCTTCTGGGAACAAAATTACAAATTAATGCAGAGAAAATGAATCTGTATATGAGACTGAACCGGAAACAGTTTTTGTTTTAAGAAAAAAAACTCCAAAACACGTTTCATTTAACAGAAGAAGGAACAATAATAGATAATACCCTTAAAAAGCGGGTCACAATGCTTATTCTGAAAAACATCTTCACACTTCAAGAAAAAAACTACCCCTTTGTCTCAAAGCTTATAGATAAGGATATTGAATGGCTTGCAGAATGCAAATTTAAACTGAATACTGTATCAGTTGAAAAATCCTCAAGAAAAAAGATATAAGCGAAAGGAGAAACTGCTGTTTCTGCATGCTCTTCAAACTGCACCAAATGATAAATTATGAAAGCAGATATAAGGAAAAAGAAAAAATAGCATATAAAATTGAGCAGACAAAAGCAAAAATCATAAAGGCTGAATAAATATTCTAAAAAGCATTTCATCATCCCCGACTCACAGCGAAATTGCAGAAATTATGAATATTCCAAAAGGATCTGTTGATTCAGGCCTTTTTTATTTAAAAATATATCTGGAAAATCAGCAAACCCTCTAATCTGCCTAAAATTGGGTAATTATCTGCATAGTGCCGGATCCTACTTGCGAATAAATAATTTATTGTTTATTTTTTAGATATGAAAATTATAATGGCATCCAATAATAGAAATAAACTTAAGGAACTCTCAGAAATTGTTCCGGAACACAACTTTATCCTTCCTGCAGATGAAGGAATTGATTTTGATTTTGATGAAACAGGATCAACATATCTTGAAAACAGCCTTGGCAAAGCAATGGCTCTTTACGATTTATTAAAAATACCGGTAATAGCTGATGATTCAGGACTTTCTGTACCTGCACTGGGAGGCGAACCGGGGATTTATTCAGCAAGGTACGGCTCTGAGGGAGGAGCAAAGCTTTCGGATGCTGACAGAAACAATTACCTTCTAAAAAAAATGGATGGAATTAAAAACAGGGAAGCTTTTTTTGTATGTTCAATGGTTTTTGTTGTAAATAAATACAAATTCTTTACTGCTCAGGAGACAGTTGAAGGGATTATTACACATAAACCCTCTGGTGAAAACGGCTTCGGCTATGATCCTCTTTTTTATATAAAAGAATTTGAAAGAACAGCTGCCGAACTTAGCCTGAGGAAAAACACAGCGTATCACATAGAGGAAAAGCAGGCAGAGTAATTGCAGAAATAATAAAAAGGGGTGAATTCTAATGGCAGACAGCACAAAAATACCGGAAAGATCAGAAGTAGCTGAAAAAGATAAATGGGATCTCGGTAAATTATATAAAAATGATTCTGAATGGGAAAAAGGTCTTAAAAATCTTAATAAAGAAATAGAAAAAATATCATCGTTTAAGGGAAAGCTTGGAAAAAGCACTGAAAAACTCGAAGAATTTCTTCTTTTTATGAACAGCATAGGTCTTCTTGAAGAGAGACTGGGATATTATTCAAATTTAAAACTCTCTGAAGACGGAGGAGACGGAAAAAACCAGGAAAGATTTTCTAAATTCATTACTGCCGCATCCAAAGCACAGGCTGAAACAAGCTTTATGAATCCTGAACTTCAGGGGATTCCTGATGATAAGATGAAGAAAATGCTTGCAGATGAAAGAATAAAACCTTTCTCTATTATGCTCTCAAAAATTCTAAGATATAAACCTCATATTCTCTCCGACAGCGAAGAAAAACTCCTTGCAATGCAGTCTGAAGCAAACCAGACAGCAAGAAAAGCATTCTCAGCTCTTACCGATGTAGATATGGATTTCGGAACAGTAAAAACAGATGAAGGGGATATCCCTTTAAGTCAGGCATCCTATGCAGCATTTATGATTAACCCTGACAGGGAAATAAGAAAAAAAAGCATATCTTCAGTTCCTGGGTCAATATGATAAACACAAAAATACAATATCTGCCCTTTATGCAGGAAGCGTTCATCTGGATCTTTATTCATCAAGAGTGAGAAAATTTACGTCATGCAGAGAAGCAAGTCTTTTTTCCGACAATGTAGATAAGGGAGTTTACGACAATCTTATAAAAACAGTTCATGACAATCTTCCTGTTCTTCATAAATATTATGAAATAAGAAGAAAAGCTCTTTCTGTGGATAAGATGAGATTATACGATGTGTATGTACCGATTATTAAAGATATTAAAGTTCACAATACTTATGAAGAAGCAGTTGAAATAATTGTGAAAGCTCTCTCTCCTCTTGGAGAGGATTACTGCAGAACACTTAAAGAAGGTCTTCTCGGAGGATGGGTTGATAAGTATGAGAATAAAGGAAAAAGATCAGGAGCATTTTCAGCCGGTTCTTATGTAGGTGATCCGTATATCCTGATGAACTATAAAGAGGATGTTCTCAGGGCAGTATTTACACTTGCTCATGAAGGCGGCCATTCAATGCATTCATGGTACAGCGTAAACAATAATCCCTTTCAGAATTATGACTACACAATATTTGAAGCGGAAGTTGCTTCAACATTTAATGAACAGCTGATAGCAAAATACCTTATTGATAATGCTGAAAACAGCGATATGAAAAAATTTCTTATCAACAAGCAGATTGACGATATAATTGCAACTATTTTCAGACAGACAATGTTTGCAGAATTTGAGCTTATTACACATACAATGGCAGAGGAAGGTGTTCCTCTTACCGTGGACTCTCTAAGGGCTGAATACAGAAAACTTCTTGAAAAATATTTCGGAAGCAATGTTGAACTTGAAGAACTAAGCGATCTTGAAGGACTCAGAATACCTCATTTCTACAGAGCATTTTATGTATATAAATATGCTACAGGTCTTTCTGCAGCATTTGCACTTTCCGAAAAAGTTCTTACTGGCGGAGAAAGGGAAAGAGAAGATTATCTGTCATTTTTAAAGTCAGGGGGATCAAAATTTCCGCTTGATTCACTTAAGCTTGCAGGGGTTGATATGAGCAGTCCGGAACCGGTTCAGGATGCAATGAAAAAATTTGAATCCCTGGTTAATGAGCTTAATAAATTCTAAAAATTTTACTTCAACTATATTGACAAGTTATGAAGGTATCGATAGTATAGCACCATAACTTGTGAGCGGCGATGGTGAAATTGGTAGACACGCTAGCTTGAGGGGCTAGTGGCCGTACGGCCGTGGAGGTTCAAGTCCTCTTCGCCGCAAGTTAAAAGAGATTCGAATTATCGAGTCTCTTTTTTTTTGCCTAAATAATAATCCTAATACAATACATAAAGAAGAGGACTTGATCCGTAGTGAACGCCGAGCGGTAGCGAGGATCAGCGCACACGAGGTGCGCGGCAGTGAACACAGGCGGGTCGTAAGGATGAGCCACGACGGCGAATCCTGGAGACCAGGTCCTCTTCGCCCTTACTTCTGTTATATTTTTTTTCTTTATGATATATAATATCTATCTCAAGTATAATTACCGGATAATAATAAAATGATTAAAAATATTTTTCATAATAAAAATAAATTATTATTATTGAACTACATAGTATTCTCTGTTTTTCATTTTATCATCCCAAAATGTAATATGTACTGCTGTTCCGCAGGGATTCAGAAATGACCTTCATGGGCTTCTAATAAAAGGCATAGCCGAAAGCCTCGGATCAAATCTTGAAATAAAAGAAGCTCCTTTAGCACGAAGACTGCATTATTTAAAAACAGGATCAATTGATATAAGTGCAGAACTTCTTAAAAATCCGGAGCGGGAGGAATATATTCATTTTGTAAATCCTCCTTATAAATTAAAATCAAAGAAAATATTTATTGTCAAAAAGGAAAGAGATCTTCCATTCAGAAATACGAAGATCTCTACAATCTCAAAATCGGAACTATTATCAAATCCTCCTATTTTAAAAGATTTGATAATGATCAGAGAATAAAAAAGAGCCGACACCATCTTTTGAGCAGAACATTAAGAAACTTCTTCATGGAAGAATTGATGCAGTAATTTATACAGAATCCTTTGCATTGGCAAAAATAAAAGATATGTCAGTTGAGACTATGGTTGAAGCTGCTGATTTTTCATATTCAAAATACAATCCTGTGTATTTCGGTATTTCAAAAAAATCCGTTTTAATGAACAATCTCGAAGAAGTTGAATATGAAATAAAAAAAACAATTTACAGCGGAGATATAGATAAGGTTATAATCAGTTACTATAAAGATAAAAAAATACCTGTTCCTGCATATAAATAAATAAATTCTGCAGTTACAGCAAGGAGAAGCGCAGACAATATGCACGGCAGTGAACAAAGGCTGGCTGAAAGAATGAGCCACGACAGCGAATCCTGTAAGCAAAGCCCTCTTCGCCGCAAGTTTGAGATCATCCGGTTCAGGATGATCTTTTTTAATTATTTTACACAGTATCTCTGCAAAACATCAGAAACAATCCTATAATATATACATAAACCTCGAAAAACACAGCTGATTGAATTCTATATAACAGATCGTTCTGCGGAGCCGGTAATGAAATATATTTTTCTTTTGCTTGTTATAATTCCAATCTCATTTCTATATTCAGAAAATTTCATCACAATTATGAAAGTTACAGGTAAAGTTGAAGTAAAAGAACCGGGAAAAGAATGGAAAAGGGCCTACCCCGGAAGAATTGTTTCTCAGGGTACTGTTATATCTACAGGATTCAGATCAGAGGCAAAACTTGATCTCGCTGATTCTTCTACAATATATATTGAACAGCTCTCAAGATTAGCGCTAAACAAATTATCAATCAAAAACAAAAAAAGCTGACACAAAGCTGAATCTCAAGCTCGGGAGAATTATGGCTGAGGTAAAACCTCAAAAGGTCTTAAACATGATTTCACGTTGAGAACTCCTGTTTCTACAGCGGCGGTAAAGGGAACTGTTTTTAAATCCTCAGCATCCGGAGATCTTGAAGTTGAAACAGGAAAAATTAAACACTCCAACAAAATAGGACAAAGCGTTTCTATCAGAGGAGGCGCTTCTTCATCTATAAAGGGAAATGGATACAAACCTCCGGAAACAGAGAGGAATTCTTTTGATGACTTTCATGTAGATCCGTCAACTCTTCCATATGAAGCAATTCAGTTTCCGGATATTCTTCCGAAGGAACTCCCGGAAACAGGTTCCATCATTGTCGATTGGGACAAGCCGGGTCTCCTGATGATTGATTCAAAGGCTTATACAGTGAAAATAATATTTTTATTACAGCTAATAGCAATTCTGCTCTTTTCCTGCTATCAGGTGCCTTTTTCAGAGCAGGGAACAGTGTCAGTAAATCTGGATACTGATGTCATAAAAGCACCGCCTGTTAGAGGCGAAACAGAAATAATACTGAGGCTGTTTAATTACGGAGAATTCAGAGCAGAAAAGAATGATTTTAACAGGATCAGCTACCTTACAGATTTTCCTGAAACTGTTCCGCTGAATGGACAGGATAAAATAACTCTTCCGGTAGACGGCGACACCGGCCAAATTCATATAGCAGAAATCCCCGCACAAAAACATCTCATACTTCTGATTGAATACTTCGGAGAAGGGAATGACAACCCCTATTATCTTGCATACGCAGGACTGTCAGAACCTTTTTCACTGGAAAATGGTAAAATTACATTGATAAATGTATCATTGATGGAAACTGAAAAAGCAACACTGAAAGTTAATAAATTTACCGGAGAGGGATACGAATTCTCCGGAGCAGATTATATCAGCGCATATTCCCCTGAAGACATGGCATCCTATATTATCCTAGACAGTCCGCTTTCCGGAAACATATCTTTCAACATGGAACCCACTTCAAAAATCATAAATAATGAAACATCTGTTGATGACGGTTCTGATTCAATTATGACATTTCTAAATAAAGCTGTTCCCGGAAAAAAAATGCAGATAATTGTATCAGATCGTACAGAACCTGAACGGCCTGATTCATATTACGGGATTTCAGAAGTATTTGAAATCCAACCGGGAAAAACTGCAGAAATTAATGTCAGCTATTACTACTACCAGTAGATTGAAAATTGATTCCTATACAGAAATATATTTAAAATCACACCCCAACAGCAATAATAAAAAACTGAAAAAGTATATCCGATCTGTAATAATTCTTTAGTATTATCCAGTTGAATTTCACTGAAAAACCAGTACAATGAAATAATTGAAAAATATGGGAAAAAGAGAAAAGAATAATTACAAATTCAACAGAAAACTAACAGCACTGATTATTACAATATTTATTATTAATTTTTCAGCAGCAGCACAGCAGCAACTGACTGCAGCGGTACCGGAAGAAGTTTCAAAACAGCCTTGATAAAAAAATACTTATTTCAATTGCTGAAAAACTGGACACAGAACTTACAATAAAGGCAGCTCCATTTGCACGGCGACTCCACTATATGGAGACGGGATGTACTGATATAACAGCAGGTTTGCTGAAAAACAAAGAACGGGAAAAATACACCTACTACATTAATCCTCCATATAAATTAAAATCAAATAAAGTATTTTTTGTAAGAAAAGGGAAAGCCTCATCAATTTCAAAATAACGAAGATCTTCATAAACTGACAATTGGAACAAATATTAAATCCAGGTATTTCAGCAGGTTTGATAATGATCCCGAAATAACAAAAGAGCCGACCCGCTCCTTTAGTCAAAATATTCAAAAACTTCTTGCAGGAAGAATCGATGCAGTAATTTATACAGATGGATACGGGTTTTTAAGATTAAAAGACACAGACATGGCAGACAAGGTTGAAACAGCTATATACCATTATTCAAAGATAACCCTGTTCATATCGGAATATCACGTCAATCATATTTAATGAGCCGGATAGAGGAGGTTGAAACTATTATTCAATCAATGTCAAAAACAGGAGAATTTGATAAAATTATTTCTGATTATTATACAAGCAGGAATCTTCCGGTTCCACAATATAAATAACAAATAAGTAATTGCAATACATCTGTTATAATCAATAAGCAAAGATGCTGATAATCAGGTCAGCTTACTTGCTATTCAGTATCTCATATAATACCATTGCCGTATGTCAGAAAAATGCCTTAAATGCTTCCGCCCTTTACAATCATGCTACTGTAAATATATAAAACCGTTTGATCCAGGAATAAAATTTGTATTCCTTATGCATCCTGTCGAAGCTTATAAGCAAAAAACAGGGACCGGCCGTCTGGCAAGCCTTACTTTAATAAATTCTGAAATAATTATTGGCGACTCTTTTGATGAAAATAAAAGAGTCAAAGAACTGATATCTGACAGCAGATATTTCCCGATGATTCTCTATCCTGATAAAACTGCCTGCTATGCAGAAACTTTCAACTTTAAAACTCTTTCATCTGATAAACAGCTGCTTATTTTTCTGATTGACGGGACATGGGTTCATGCCCGGAAAATGATGTACCACAGCCCTGAACTTAGAACACTTCCCAGACTGACATTCAGCAGAGAATACAGATCCCGGTTCCTTATAAAAAAACAGCCTGAAAATTACTGTTTATCGACTATTGAATCATCATACTATCTAATAAAGGAACTGCAGAAAAGCAGAATATGCCCGGTAGAAACAGATGCTCAGCCGCTTATGGAGATCTTTGACAAAATGGTACAGTTTCAGATTGACTGTAAAAAAAAGATTTTCTCAGGAAAACAAATAACATCCTGTATATTAAATTCCTGAATACAGTCGTATCCACAGCTTCAGCGGATACGAAAAAAAGATTTTTAAGAAAGCAATGCAAAAAAAGACAATTTCCCAGTAAAATAATTACTCTTAAAAATTAAGCAGAAATAGTCAGCCCTTTTTAGAAACTAAGGTCCTGCCCTTCTCCGCTGTCAGCACAGCTTCGCCCGATTCATGAAGATACTGAATATGAGCTTTTATAATTGATCTGTTTAAGATATTCAGAGAAAGATTTTCCTTCAATTTGAATTTTTCAAATAAAATGTGAATGTATATCATCTAAAGTTACAGCTCCTGAAGCGGTAAAATCCAGGATTGCAGATGATATATCTTCAAGTGATTTCCTGTTGAGCTTTATCAGTTCAGTAATATCAGCAACAAATCCCCCATGGGCAAGTATAAAACCATCAGCCTCTACAGTTTCAAGATACTTAAAAGATTCAAGATGAGCTTTTATATCATAAGAAAACATCAGTCCATGTTTATCAAGAAAATTATGGCCCAGAAGAGCATCCCCAAGAAATGCAATATTATCAGGAGTAATAATTCCATGCATATTCATCGAATGACCTTTAAGAGGAATAAGTTTAAAACAAAAAAGATTCAGACCCAAGACTTAAAGTAATATCCTTCATGTCGAAAACTACAATACCAGTTTCAGAAGGGGGTGCGCATAAAAATTTATTAATCATAACTGATGGAGGGGCTGCACCGTATAGATAAACAGGCTCCAGTACAGGATAATCTACAAAGCAGTTTTTCAATTTCCGGAGCAATAAATGACTGAATTTATATTTTTTAACAAAATAACTGTTGCCTCCGCAGTGATCGGCATGAGAATGTGTATTAAAGACATACTTTACATTAACGGATTCAAAATCCCGTACAGCTTTCCGGGCACTGGAATCATCATTCCCGGTATCAATTACAATTAAATCAGTATCAGCCTTATAAGCACCAATACAGACAGCACTTTCATGAAACCAGGTTCCGCCTTTTAATATTTTTCAAAACATTTTTCTCCGGATTTATTTTTTATTAGATATTTATATGCTAAACTGATTTAAAACATAAATTTACGGAAAATACAATGACTGAAAACTTTGATTTAAAACTTGAACTTCCATTATGGGATATAAAAAGCATCTATAAAAACTATGATGATCCTGAATATATCAATGACAAGAAAGTATTCTCAGAAACAGTTGAACTTTTTAAAAAAAAGAGGCTGAAACACCTTCCGCTAATACTTCCTGGTTTAAAAACCTGCTCAATATTATTGATAAAGCTGAAAAAATATTTGAAAACCTGAACTCCTACTGCTACGCTCTCTACAGTACAGATACAGGCGATTCAAGAAACCTAAAAGAAATAAATTCACTTGAAAATATACAGCTCGATCTTTTAAAGAGCAGATTTTCACTGCTTAACAGCCTGTCTGAGGATGATATAAAATCAGCCCTGAAGAATGATGAGCTTAAAAGCTTCAAACTTTTTTTTCAGGAACTTCTCATAATGAAAAAACATCTTCTTTCAGAAAAAGAAGAGGAGCTTATAGAACTTCTTCTGCAGCCTGGGGCAAACTCATGGTCCCGAATGCAGGAGGCAGTTTCATCAACAATAAAGGTAAAATGGGATGATAAAAGCGGAGACACTAAAACAGTTACAGAACTCAGAAATCTTGCATTTAATCCTGACAGAAAAATTAGGGAAAAAGCTTTTAAGAAAGAAACTGAAGGCTGGAGCTTAATGGAAGTTCCGCTTGCCTATGCACTTAACGGAGTCAAAGGATTTAATCTTATTATTAATTCAAGAAAAAAATGGGAATCAAATCTTGATAAATCACTCTTTCAGGCCAGAATGAAAAAAGAAAGCCTCAATGCCATGATTTCTGCTATGGAGAAATCGCTGCCGGTATTTCAGAAATATTTCAAACTAAAAAGCAGAGGCCCTTGGAATAAAAAAACTTGCATTTTATGATCTTTTTGCACCTCTTAATGATACAGATGAAGACATATGGAATTTTTACTTCAGGAAAAAAATATATAATTGATACATTCACATCATTTTCATCTGACTTCGGAGCTTTTGCAGATAAAGCATTTAACAGCAGCTGGATAGATGCAAGGCCGAGAAATGGTAAAATAGGCGGGGCATACTGCACAAGCTTTCCTTTAAAAAAAAGAAAGCAGAATTCTTGCAAATTATAACGGATCATTTTCATCAGTTTCAACAATAGCTCACGAACTGGGGCATGCATATCATTTTGAACTGCTCAAAGACAATATCAAAATGCATCAGGACTACCCGATGACTCTTGCAGAAACAGCATCAATTTTCTCGGAAATTCTTCTCTACAGCAGGGCAGTCGAAGACGATGCAATAAAAATAAAAATCAATACTGGAAATGTTTCTTCAGGAAATATCGCAGGTAATTGTAGATATTCTTTCAAGATATTATTTTGAAAAATCAGTATTTGAAAAAAGGAAAGAGGGAGAACTTACTCCAGATGAATTCTGCACTCTTATGACAGATGCACAGAAAAAACATATGGTGATTCGCTTGATGAGAGTACATACCATAAATACATGTGGGCAGTTAAGGGTCATTATTATATCCCTTCATTAAGCTTTTATAATTATCCCTATGCATTCGGACAGCTTTTCGGAATAGCCTTATACAACTCCTATGAAAAAGACAGAAAGAACTTTCCGGGACTTTACAGGGAAATGCTTAAAATTACAGGAAGTAAATGTGTTGAAGATACAGCAAAATCAGCAGATTTCATGCTTGATGATGAAAATTTCTGGCTTAATAGTTTTAATTTTATAGAAAATCTTGTAGAAAGGTTTTCTGAATCTGTAAAAAAACAGTAAAATATATTCAGCTATAGTTATAATTACAGATTATATCAGGCTATAATAAGCGGAAATTATTAAGAGTCTGATATCCTTTTTTATGAATTAATAAGACTGAACAGCCAGCCTTAAAAAAGTGGCTTAATATAATTATAAACCAGACTGAAAAATCAGTATAATAAGTTTTAAAGCTTATACAGGAGATATAAAGTGAATAACAGTGTAGGTATTATCAGCGCAGGAGCATGGGGAACAGCAATAGCAAAACAGATTGCAGAAAAGGGCAACCCTGTACAGATGTGGGATTTTATGGATGATGTTGTAGATGAAATAAATAACAAAAATGAAAACAGCAGATATCTTCCAGGCGTAACGCTTCCTAAAAAATCTTACAGCTTCGACTGATATCAGCGAAGTATCTTCAGGAAAGGAATTCCTGATAATTGCAACACCTTCTCTGTTTCTTATAAATACAGTAAAACAGCTTATATCATCTCCTGAAATACGTGAAGGAAAAACTGTTATAGGTGTTATTACCAAGGGATTTATACCATCTCCTTCAGGCCCGAAATTTATTGTCAGTTCACTTGAAGACTATCTTCCCGGTTTTACAGAGATAATATTGTGTATATTGCAGGTCCGAGTCATGCAGAGGAAGTTGCAAGAAATAAATTAACCGGTCTTATCAGCGCATGTAAAAACGGTAAAATGCAATCAGAATAAGAGAACTTCTTTCCAGCAGCTCACTTGCAGTATTTTCATCAATAGATGTTATCGGTGTTCAGACATGTGCAGCTACAAAAAATGTTATTGCCATTGCATTCGGAATGCTTGATGCAATCAAAGAAAAATCAGATATATTCGGAGACAACACAGAATCACTTCTTCTTGCTGCAGGTCTTAATGAAATACAGAAAATCGGACAGGCCTTAGGCGCTACACATCCTGAAACATTTACTTCAATTTCAGGTGTCGGAGACCTTGATGTAACATGCCGGAGTATTCACGGACGAAACAGAAGATTCGGAAGAGAAATAATTCTAAAAAAACTTCTTAAGGATTTCACAAGCCTTGAGGATCTTATAAGCAATATTGATAAAGTAGGATATCTCCCCGAAGGGGCTGTTGCTGCTAAATATATTAATCAGATTATTGAACAGGAAAAACTGAAACTCCCTATTTCTTCAACAGTATTCAGCATCCTGAACAAAGAGACATCTCCGCTTGAAGCTCTTAGAAGCCTATTAGGAAATTCAGCAGCGCTTTTAAGCGGCGAGGTAGTCTAAACTAAAATAGCACAGGAATATTTTTTTATAATTATCTTATCTGTACAGTTTAGATAATTATTAACTAGCAATTATGTCTGCACAGATAAGATAATTCTTAAACGTTAATTATGTTTGTGCAGACTGACAGCGTTTTAACAAAACAGTTATTATAAATTCAACTCAGCAGATAAAATTAACATCAAAGTTTCAATAAGATCCTGCAAATTATAGAAACAGCTGAAAATATCTTATGAGCGGGCAAGATTTTTCAGTTCACGCATATCATTTTTTGTAAATTTTTCCCATTGAAGCGGAAAGATGGAATTATTCTGATAGAAAGGATCTTCTGCAATCGGAAAAATACTTTTTTCAACACTCTTTTCCCAAAGACTTGAACCGGGTACAGGGGAATACTCGGAAATACTTATTTTCACTCCGAAGGTCTTAAGATAATTAACAGAATCCCTCACCTCCTCCATTTCCTGCTCCGGAAGACCTGCAAGAAGATAAACAATAATCTCATCAGATTTAAAACCGGCAGCAGAAAGTTCATGAAGGGTATTTTCAAATGAACTGCTGCTCACCTTTCTGTCATTTTTCTGATGAAAGTCGGCAGAAGAGCTTTCAAAACCGAGTCTTATTTCCCTGAAACCGCATTTTTTCATTAAATCTGCAGTCTTGAAATCAAGATAATTAACATGAACAGCATTGGGAAGATAAAAACTGATATTTAATTCAGCTTCATATACTCTTTCCAGAAACGGAACTAAAAGAGAATCTTTTTTATGTAAAAAGAGCATCATCATAAAAAGCAATATTTTGAGTATTCCAGTTTGTTAAATATTCTTCCAGCATACTGAATGCTGCTTCTGCAGATCCTTCAGCAAACTCAGAAATTATTGATGATGCGCAGTATCTGCAGTTTAAGGGACAGCCTTTATTAAGCCGGATAACAGCCGAGTCTTTCCACAAAGGTACCTGCAGAACTTTCTCTTCCGGTGTATCTGAAGGAACCGGGAAAGACAAGCTTCTTAGTATTTTCTTAAGATCTTCAATACCATCGCCTTTTACTGTAAAATCAGCTCCGCTTTTTTCCATACAGTGCTGCGGTAAAAGAGAAGCATAAATACCGCCTACAACGACAGGAACACGGGGAAGAATTTTCTTTACTGCTTTGACAGCTTCAAAGACCCCTTCATACCAGTAAGTCATGGATGATGTAATAAATACAATATCAGCCTTTTTAAAAGATTTTATCTGATGTTCCAATGATTCTTCTGTTATACCGTATCTTGAATATGTTCTGCCTGCTGTCTTAAAATATCCGGATTTCTTACAGTCTGCCTTAAGAATTTCCCTGTCCCGTTATTCCTCCGCACAGGCCTGCTTAAAATTTTAAGAGAAAGCGGATCATTCCAAGATAAGGAATCAATAAACTTTACATCCCAGCCGGAATCCTCAAGCCACCGGCCTATTCTTAAGAGTCCGTAGGGTTTTAAAAAGAGGTCATATAATGCAAAATCATATACCGGTGGAGATATCAAAAGTGCACAGGGCTTATTCATTATGC
>LQAH01000077.1_pt1 | contig 36684 bp, 34 predicted proteins | sample 1535791 | NCBI WGS metagenome assembly LQAH01 (sample SAMN04331585, study PRJNA305678) | bioreactor metagenome | isolation source: bioreactor_4 inoculated with Wadden Sea sediment 2nd replicate of a... | place: Germany:Bremen
CTGCGGCATATCGACCGGAAAGAACTGGCCCAAATGGATGAAATTTTCATCTCTGCATCCAACAAGGAGATCGTGCCCGTGATCCGTGTGGACGAGATGACCGTCGGGGACGGAAAACCCGGCAGGGTCACCCGGGAGATCATGAAACGGTTCAGGGAACTCACCCATGCCTTTGGAGCGGCATAAAGAAAAGGCCGTGATGGAATCCCGGCACGTTTCATCAGATATTTCGAGTCACGCCTTTTCACCATTTCAGGGATTTCATGACCTGGAAACACAGGAAAGACATATGAAACAGACTTCTGAGGCCTCCATACTGGTGACCGACTCCGGCCTGGGCGGCTGTCGGTTTTCAACCGCATTGCCTCACAACTGGCTGATAACAGCGTCTGGCCCGGGGTGGACCTGACCTATTTCAATGCCTGGCCTGCCCCATGAGGGATATAATCACTTTGAAACCCTGGAGAGGCGGGTGCGGGTATTTGACAATGCCCTGCGTGCCATGGACCGGTTTGATCCGGATCAGATTCTGATCGCCTGCAATACGTTGTCAGTCATCTATTCCCACACCCCTTTTGCGCGGGAAACAAACAAAAAGGTCCGGGAGATTGTGTCTCACGGCGTTGAGATGCTTTTTGAGCACCTGGCCCGGGATCCTTCCAGCATGGCCGTGGTGTTCGGCACCCCCTCGACGGCTCAGGCAGCATCCCATGAAAAGGGGTTGAGGGCCCTGGGAATTTCAAAGGAGCGCATCCTGAGTATCGGATGTACCAACCTGGCAGGGTATATCGAGCGGGAGCCGTTCAGCGACATTGTCGGTCAGACCATTGATCATTTTGTCGGGGAGGCGGCCTGTCAATTGGAGGGCACGTTAGGACCGGTTCATGCCGCCCTGTGCTGTACCCATTTCGGATACCGGCAGACCCTGTTCCGGCAGGCCTTTGATCAACACATGAATCGTCCTGTGACCCTATCCAACCCCAATATCCGAATGGCGGATGAGGTATTTGAACCGCTGGGAAAACAAAGAATCGAGCGGCCCGACATCCGGGTGAAAATCGTATCCCAGGCCGTGTGGAAAAAAGAGCAGATAGAGGCATTTCTGAAGCTGATGCCGGATATGACCCAGGCGGTCCGGGAGGCGCTCTTGAATTATGAACACAACGATACGCTGTTCAGTGTTGAGTAAGATCACTGGGCAGACACACGAAAGACAGCAGTCAACATAACCGCAGCCCGGCGGATCAGCCGCCCGGCATGATCATCGAGGAGTCAGAAGCATGCGTAAAGTACTGATAATCACAGGACCGGCAGGGGATGCCCAGGGATGGGGCGATTTGAGCGTGACGGAAAACGTCTGCCAGGCGATCAAGGATACCGGCAATGACGCTGAAATTGCGTTTGTCACCTCAATGGCTGAATTCTACCGGGCCATCGAAGAAAAGCGTTTGATATCGTCTGGAGTGCCCTCTACCATATCTCGGCCAAGTCCGAAACCATCGGCGTCAGCGACAGCGACGACAACTGGCTGGCCGATATTATGGACAAGAAGAAAATTCCTTACATCGGTCCCAATGCCGCGACCATGAAAGCCCTGATCCACAAGACCGCCACTCACCGGATTCTGCATCAGGCCGGTGTCGCCGTTCCCTATCATTACCAGATCGACCGGGAAGCCCCTCTGCCGGATCTGGTCTATCCCGCATTTGTGAAACCCAGCTTTGAGTCCCGTTCCGTGGGCATCAGTGACAACAGTGTGGTACACACCCTTGAAGCGCTTAAAAAACAGGTAGCCTATATCCACGATACCTTTGAACAGCCAGCCCTGGTGGAGGAATACCTTCCCGGCCAGGAGTACACCGTATTGATGCTGGGCAGCGGTGAACACCAGGAATTCCTGGCCGGCCGCGTCGAGGTGGATCAATCCATGTTCGGCAAGTACCCCATCCTCCGGGCAGACCTCAGAGGCGTGGGGCTCACCAAGATCCGGCCCACTCTTCACCGGAAAGACGAAGCCGTGGCACTGACACGGGATGCCATGGCCGCCCTGGGCTGCCTGGACCATGTGCGCACGGACATGCGCCTGGATGCCCGGGGGCAGCTCAAAATTATTGAAGTCAACGGCATTCCGGGCCTGAAACCCCTGAAGAGCTGGAGCCCCCAGATGTATACCATGTATCATCCCTCTCCGGAGGGTCCCATGGAAGACTATAAGCAGTTAATCCACAAGATCGTGACTTCGGCCCTCAGCCGCCACGGCCTTGGGTGATGCTGGACACAGCGGTTTGCCACCCGGGTCGTCACGGATCGGTATAACGATCATGTCGGCTTTTCGACACAAGAAACAATGAAAACAGCAGGATGCCAATCCTGTCGGCCCTGCTGTCGGAAATCTGAAGCTGAATATATCAGTAAGAGGAGATTGGATGACACTTCCCTGTGACCCGGAACTGCTGGATCGGATCCGGCAGACTGGAACCCTTTCAGGGCAGGACCCAGACGGCGGATTCGCCTGGCATATGTCTTTTGATCGGCCCCAGATCGCTGTGGCCATCCATGCCGGGCACGGCGTCCGGCCGGAAATCCTCCCGTTCATGGCGTTGTCCCAAGCGAACGGCTGTTTGAGGAGGATGAGGCCACGGAGGTGATGATCCGTGGGTTTCCAATGCCGTGTGGGCGCTGGAGTCCCGGGCTGTCTATGATCTCAACCGGAATGAAGACACGGCCCTGCCTCTGACACCGGAAAGATTCTGGGGCACCCGGGTGTACCGGAAGATACCGTTCCCGGAGATGAACCGGAAAAGCCTTGAGAGCCACCGGCGGTTTTACCGTCATCTCGGCATCCTGATCACCCATCTCCTGGATCGGTTCGATCAATGCATCGTCTACGATATCCACTCCTACAACATTACCCGGCAGCAGGCCAAAGGGTTTGACGACCCGCCGGTATTCAATCTCGGGACCCGGGGATCGACAGGAACAATTGGCGGCAGGAAGTGGATGACTGGCTGTCCCTGCTGGGCACCATCCGCCTGCCGGGGATTACGCCGACAGTGGCGGAAAACCAGGTGTTCATGGGTCACGGTGAGCTCTGCCGTCGGCTGACAGATTGGGATTCCCGGATACTGGTGCTGCCCACAGAGGTTTCCAAAGTGTACATGGATGAACTCACCGGAAAGATGTATCCTGAGATCACCGGTGCGCTGGCATCTGAGTTGACCCGCATCATGAATTCACATTGCCCTTCAAAAGAATAATTTGATTTTGCCCATCATGAATCGCGCTAAAAACAGAAAAGGCGGATATTGAACCTGCTGGATCTTGGATTTATCCAGGCGAAAAAAGACATTATCCCGATCGGAAACCCCGGAACTGGCAAAACTTTTTTATCCAAGTGGTTTGCGTATGCCGCCACCCAGACCGGGATAAAAACGCTTTTTACAACCGCCATGGACATGATCAATCAGCTGGTGGTAGCTGAAAATCATCATACCATGCTCAAAAAGTTTCGGTTCTATCAATCACAGGAACTTTTATAGTCTGTGACGAAATCGTTACCTTCCACTGGGCAGACAGGGATCAAATCTGTTTTCCAGGTCATCAGCAGCCGGCATGGTAAAAGATCCACCATCATAACGACCAATCTGCCGTTTGCCCGCTGGGGAGACTTTTTTGATGGAACCACTGTTGCCACAGCTATTGCCGACCGCTTCGTTTGCAACTCTGAGATTCTCATTATGGAGGGAGACAGTTATCGAAAAAGAGGATCATTCGCTCGAATTGAAAACTTAAGCAGACTTTTGCTCACGGTCTGAACACCCGCTTTTTGAATCTGGTTTGAACCGGATACGAACAGATGTGCCAATCATAAGGGGTGGCTGGTTTTTATCCCGCTGTTTCCAATCCGGGACAGATCTGGAAATCCAGAAAAAGATTCTTAATGAAATTGAAAAATTTTTTTTGGTCGGTGGGACGTCTGAAGTTATCAAGGCATACTGCGACGACAACTCAATGATTGAAGCATTTTCTATCCAGTCAGAAATTATTGTTCCCCCCGCGATGACTTTTCCAAATATACGCCGAAAATTGATATCACCTGCCTGGATGCGGTTTTCTGAATGTCACCGAAAGTACCGGCGAACAGTTGAAACACACACGCCTGAACCCGGGGCATTCTAGGCAGATGAATCATAAAACCTACGATCTTTGGGAAATTTGCTGCATTCCGGGTCGGTTTTCTCGATCTGCCGGATCCGGTGCTTCAGGCTGCCAGGCCCAGGGTCTGGTGCAGGGTGACCAGGGGTGTGAAATCTTTCTTTTTGCCGGTTTTTCCGATGGAATGGAAAGGCCGTCCGTGAAAAGAAGCACGGTTTTGACCTGATCCAGGGATTTTGGCCCTGAATCCGGACAACCGCTGCGCTGGTGCTCCACAGATTTTCTTTTCGGGTGAGATCCACGCCATGGAGGATCATGTGTTGGTGGATGGATTGATTTGCCGTGTGTGCCAGTTTTACCAGGGGAAAGTGGTTGGTTTCAAAACGGACCGAGCCGCTGAGGATGCAATAAAACCCCCGGTTTCCCATTTTTTAAACACGGTTTTGTTCAGGCTGGTGGCCCCGTCAAACACACCGAAAAGATTCCCTTGAACCACCAAAGTGTCTTCATTCAGAAGGGCCGATCCCTTTTCAAGTATGGTTTCAATTTTCATGGAATGTCTGCTATTCACGTGGTTGCTAAATGTATTTATGGAACAAAATAGTCAGTGGAAGGATTTTTGTCTAATTCGTAATTTGGATCGAAATAGGGGTTGTATTGAAATGATCAATATCGGACCGGAAGATGAAAGCCAGGAAGATGGATATCGAAAAAATCGATATCCATAAAGAAAATGATTCAGAAAATCAATTTTACAGATAGAAATTGTAAATATATAAATTGATGTTCAGCAACCAAATCATATTGAAAATAGGAGACGTCATGACCATCGATTACACCCCCATGTGGCAGGAACTGGGACTGGACCTGGCCGGCCACGAAGCCCTGCTCAATGTCCTTGGCACCGCATACACCGATATTTATCTGTCCCAGAAGAACCGGCCCGAAGGCATGGGCTATTTTGACTTTGTGATGAGCGAGGTCCATGGGCTGCGCATCAAGGAACTGATGGATGAGAAAGCCGCCGGCAGAAAAATCATCGGCTCCTATTGCGTGTTCGTGCCTGAAGAGATTGTGCTGGCGGCCAATGCCACCCTGGTGGGGCTGTGCTCTGGGGCGGATTTTGCCGTGGAAAAAGTGGAGCAGTTTCTGCCCAGAAACACCTGCTCCCTGATCAAATCCTCATTCGGATTCAAAATCGGCAAGGTGTGCCCGTACCTGGAAAGCGCGGACATGATCGTGGGGGAAAATACCTGTGACGGCAAGAAAAAAGCCTATGAGACCTTGGGCGGCTTGGTGGACAACCTGTATGTCATGGACCTGCCCCAGACCAAGACCGATCAGACCAAAGCGATTCTCAAGGCGGAATACCTGAAATTCAAGACGGCCGTCGAAAAATTGACCGGTGTCACGGTTACGCCGGAGTCCCTGAAATCCGCCATCGAAGAAGTCAATGCCAAACGGGCCGCCATTCACCGGCTGTCTGTATTGAGAAAGGCTGATCCCGCCCCCATTTCCGGGCTGGATGCCCTGCTCGCCAACCAGGTGTTCTTTTACGATAACCCGGCCCGGTTCACGGAATCGGTCAACAAGATCTGTGATGAACTGGAAACCCGGATCCAGGAAAAACCGGGGCCTTTCCTGCCGGCGCCCCCCGCATCTTGGTGGCCGGGTGTCCCCAGGCGGTTCCCAACTGGAAACTACACATGATCACTGAAACGGAGGGCGCTGTGATCGTGGGTGAAGAATCCTGTGTGGGAGAACGGGGGACCCGGAACCTCACCGCCGATACGGGCACCACTGTGGACGCGATGATGGATGCCATTGTAGACCGGTATTTTGAAGTGGACTGCGCCATTTTCACCCCCAATCCCCAGCGCCTGGACCACATCCAGGAGATGGTCACCGATTACAACGCCCAAGGGGTGATTCATTACGGGCTCCAGTTCTGCCAGCCCTATCTCATGGAATCCATTCCCGTGGAAAAGGCCCTGGAGGAAAGGAACATCCCCTGTCTGCGGGTGGAAACCGATTATGGCATGGAAGATGCGGGCCAGCTCAAGACCCGGGTGGAAGCCTTTATCGAGCAGCTCAGATAAGGATCGTTATGACCATAGATACGACTGCGGTGCAGTTTGCCGGTATTGATATCGGCTCCCGCACCATTAAGCTGCTGGTGGTGGATGGGACCGGTGCCGTCCGGGAAACGTTTCTGGCAGACACGGGATTCGATCCCATGGCTACAGCCAGTGAATTGATTGAAACGGTATCTTTTGATAGGATCATGCCACGGGTTATGGCCGAAACCTGTTTGAACTGTCTTTTGACGCACCGACCGTCACGGAGATCAAGGCCCATGCCAGGGCGCCTGGGCCGAATTTCCTGATGCCCGCACGGTTCTGGACATCGGGGGGCAGGACAGCAAGGCCATTGCCCTGTTTGACAGCGGCCGGGTGAAAAAATTTGAAATGAACGACCGGTGTGCCGCCGGCACGGGCAAGTTTCTGGAGATCATGGCCGCCACCCTGGGATTTGACCTGGAAAACTTCGGGGCCCAGGCTCTGGCCGCCGAAAAAGATCTGGTGATCTCCAGCATGTGCACGGTGTTTGCCGAATCTGAAGTGACCTCCTTGATTGCCCGGGGCGAAGACCGGAAAGAGATCGCCCGGGGGCTGCACACCAGCGTGATCCGGAGGGCCGCGGGTATGATCAACCGGGTGTCTTCGGACGGGCCCATCGTGTTCACGGGGGGAGTGGCCAAAACCCCTGTATGGTGCAACTGCTGGCTGGTAAACTGGAGCGAGAGATCCGGATTCCATCGGATCCCCAGCTGGCCGGGGCCTATGGGGCCGCCCTTCTGGCCGCTGAGCAGGAAGAAAATGCCGCTTGAAGAATCAATCAATCTGCCCAGTATCCATCTGCCAGGCCAAGCCCCATGTGATTTTTCAGCCACAGTATCGAGGTGGGCATGTTTTGTTTTGTGAAATAGATGAGATTGCCGGGCAAATCAAAGATCTGGTTAGAAAACACGATTGCGTTGTATATGCGCTCGATGAATCCCATTTTTCAACGGAACCATACCTTGCGCAAGGTTGGTTTGAAAAAGGTGGCCGCCACAGGATTCAAACAAGCCGCAGAAGAGAAAGTCTCACGTTCTTTGGCTGATTGAATCTGATGACGAAAAAATTTTACTGGAAAAAATCCAAGAAATCAGACAGTAATGCATTTTATATGGTTTTTAACCAAGTTGCGACAAAGGACCCTATAACAACAGATTGTTACCATACTTGATAATGCCAGCATCCATAAATCTCGAAAGGTAAAGCAATATTTGAAACGATTCCCTAAAATACACCTTTTCAACTTGCCACCGTATTCACCGGAATATAATCCAGTCGAGTTGTATTGGAAATGGATCAAACCAAAAGTTTATGGTTTTCTGCAATCGGTGGGATTGAGGATCTTGTCTCAAGATTTCGAAAAATCGTTTGGCATTACAGAAACAATCGTATTCCAAACAAAATTAAATTTTATTTCACTGCTTTGCAAGTTTTTATAAATATTTTTGCATTTGTGCTTAAGGCCACGTGCTCACAGCCGATACTGCGGGGCCGGATCAGTTCCAGGCTGTCGACATCCACCTGGCAATAATCGGGCCTTACAGGCTCTGAGACTTTCTTTTTAACCTTTATAAATAAGTTGAGCCGCATAGTTCTGCGTCAGTTCCTCGACTTCTTGAGACGTCTCAAATAGCGGCGCCTGACCGTTTATTATTTTTGAATCCGTGTCGCCAGTTCAGATCATTGCTCTCGTGGCAGTGAGAACCCCGTATCCAGATTGAGAAGGGTATGCTGACGAACCCCTTTGGGGGTGCTCGGACTTAACCAGCCTGTAGTATAATATCGTGTGCCGTCTTTCCGGCTTTTGACAGTCGTTCTTCGTATATACATGGAACGGATTATATGTACAGTTAAAATGGGAAATCAACGCCGTTATATTTTTCTGGCGCCACATGACCATGATTAAACAAAATCGTTATAATTCATTGAATTTATGAAAAATAATTTTGCACAGGGCCATAAAATTCAGAGCAAATGGATATTTTAAGGCCTTTTTTTCGAAAAGACGGGCTAACCGCTTTGAAAGCCGCATTTCGTTCGTTGAAATCGAAAATTGGGCATTCGACCGGTGTTCCATCAGGTGACCGAACGTGTCACCGGCCACCTTATCAGAAAAAGTACACGGCTCGAACCCAGAAAACAAGAAATTAATAGCGCTTTGGTGATAGGTTTAAATCCCGGCCAGGTGATTAAAACAATTTTGAACAAAAATAGTACCATAACACGAGGCAGGTAAATGATAAATCCTGTGATTACAGAGCTCTATAATTTGTAATCGAAAAGTCGGGCAGAGAAACAATGAAGTAATCGACAGGGCCTTTTGGGGGCTGAAAACGTCAAATTCAATTAATTTTGGACAGTAGAGATTTTGGTCATTAATCAAACTCAGATATTTTGAATTCAGATTCTCTATTGAGCTTTATATCAGAGGGAAGCTTATCCGCCCAGATCATATTCAAATAGCGACAATACAATTTATTTCATATATGATACAAGATGTTAAAAGCATAGCGACATTATGTTTAACTCTTCCCTTGGTCAGTATCAAAATCGTCGCAAATTTTTATTCAATTTTTTTTGATTGTTTGTGCATAATAAAAATTGTGTACACTATCAAATTTCCAGAGAAGTTGTTATCATCGTCATATAGTATCACAACCTTCTATTATAATATAAATGGGACACACTTATCCATTGAAAAATTGGTGTAGGGCGGGCAAGGATCATAACTTATGGAACCGACAAAAATGCATCCAGTACAAGAAGCCGGAAAGTAGCCCCCTAACCCTTAGATTCCAGAACCAAAGCCCTGGCACAGCTTTTTCGCTGCTTAGAAGCTGTGCATGCTAACTGTACCGAACCCGGATAGGTCGTATGATCCTCCGGCGGGAGGGCCTTTATTCCCTTAATTTGACCAATTGGTGCTAAGGGGTTTTTAAATGCCATGACGTCTCGGAAAAGGGGGGCGAATACCCAAGAAAAAATTCTTTTGTCTGCTGAGGCCGCCAAACTTCAGAGAAAAACAAAAACTGGAACATAGACTCAGACGGGCAGAACTCATCAAGGTGCAAAAGGAACTTCACAGATCCTGGGAATTCAGCAGAATTTTGACGATATCTAAGGGGATGACTGACGGATGCGCCCTTTCGTTAAATAACGATGTTGGTAAAAAGCGTTCGTGCAAAGCGTCAGTATTCTGTGGACCTCTTTATACCGATGCCATTCGTCAGAAATATATGAGAGACAAACACGTCTCTTTTCTCTCATCTCAAACCCGATGAGCTGGGACCGGTGCTGGCTTTTTTACGAGGCATTTGGCATAGGCCCCGATCGCCGGCGGCGGGTCAACCGTCTGCAGTATGAGAAATCCGAACTGCAGGCGACCAAGTCGAATCATTTCTCGTCGTAGGATATCACAAAGTTGAAAGGCCGCGTTAAATGGATCTATTTCTATCTGTATGTCATATGGATATTTTCGCAGGCACGTCGTTGGCTGGACGGTCACCCACAGGGGATGAACAGCATTGGCGAAACGGCTGACACCGGAATCCTGCCAAAAACAGAATATACTGGCAGGTCAATTCAGGTTACATGCAGCCTGGGTGTCCAGCATGAAATCCAAAGCCTGGAAGCTTCTTACCGATATGGGGAAAATAAGACCCTCAGCAGACCGCATATCAGCAATGGTAACTCTTACTCTGAATCCGGTTTAACACGTTGAAATATTGCTCAAAATTTTCCAGCAACATTGGTTGCATCAAGGACGTAAGGGGTTTTTGCAAGGATCCCTTTATATACCACAACAAGGAACACCACCACGCCGGCAGTGGGCTGATAAGCCCCGAATAGCTGGATTGTGGCATTGCCTATGATGTTTACGACCAGTACAGAAAAAAATTGGAAAAAGCATATTGGGAAAACCCTTCATGCTTCAAAGGCAAAATACCAGTGCCACCGGCTTTATCAAAGGCAGCATGGGGCAACAGGCCAAAACAAAAAGCGAACGATTTAATTCAAATTTTATGAAAAATGTGTTTCATTTTTATTGACATGTCTTGTAGTGGCATGATTTGTGTATTTTATGCAGATAGGGAGCGTTGCGTATTGATAATGAATAACTCATTTTGGGAAGGTGGTGGTGGAGGTGGACTATTTTGGATCAATGCCCAGGCAATTTTTGACAGGAATGTTTTTTGTCTGTTTTTCGTTACTAAACCTATTTTGGTTTATTCCAGATCAAGTGCCGGTATTAGTAATAACGGACACTGGCCCCACCCCTGTGACGTTTCCCATATTTATTTGCATGGCGATGATGTTTTTAGGAATCATCCTAGTTGTTTTGGGGGCAAAAGAATTAAAAGAAAGGCAACCTAAAAAAGCGGTAGCCATAGAACAGACATCTCGGATACGCTTATTCGTTTCCATTGTTAGCATGTTTATTTACGTGCTGACAACAGAATACTTGGGGTTTCGTGTGAGTACTTTCTTATTTCTTTTATTTTTTTCTAGAATGCTTGGATATCAAAAGTACTTACAAGCTATTTCATTCTCGGTTTTATCAACAGCTTGTATCTATGCTGTTTTTACTTACCTCATACAAATCCCCCCTGCCAAGAGGCGTTATAGGATGGTAGACTATGTACGCTGATATTGTATCTGGATTTTTTCAATTCATCCATCCATTCACTTTTTTCTGCCTTTTCTCCGGGACGCTGGCCGGTGTGATTATAGGTGTCCTGCCTGGCCTTGGCCCTACTATGGCCATTGCTATTCTGGTACCACTTACATTCAATATGATGCCTTTACCTGCTATGGCCTTTTTGCTTGGAATTTATGTGGGAGGCATATTTGGCGGTTCTGTAAGTGCTATTTTGATCAATACGCCAGGCACTCCTGCTGCTGCTGCCACTCTACTCGACGGTTACCCGCTATCAAGGCAGGGCAAGGCAAAAAAAGGCCTTGAAAATGGCACTCTATGCCTCTGTATTCGGTAATACATTTTCTGTATGCATTCTGGTTCTGATAACCGGAACACTTGCAAGCATTGCTTTAAAATTTGGACCTCCTGAATATGCAGCATTGATTTTATTTTCATTGACCGTTATTGGTGCGTTGACGGGCAAATCTTTGGTTACAGGATTGTTGTCTGGTTTTCTCGGTCTATTTCTTGCGACTTTCGGACCGGACCCAGTGGATGGAAGTCCAAGGTTTTCATTTGGTATTATGGAACTCGGCGATGGATTTAATATACTGCCCATGATGATCGGGCTGTTTGCGATATCTGAAGTATTAATGAAAGCGGAAAAGAAAATTACATCTTTTAAAAATTCGGCAACACTAAGTTTTTCTGATAAACCTGAGGACAACCGGGTGTCATGGAAAGAGTTTAAGGAAAGCCTTCGGTCTATGTTTCGATCTTCAGCTATTGGTGCTTTTGTTGGAGCTCTTCCAGGCTTGGGATCTGGTACAGCAGCTTTCCTCAGCTATGGTTTCGCTGCCAGAGGGTCTAAAACCGGAAAAATTTTGGTAAAGGCGTTTTAGAGGGCGTCGCTGCAGCTGAGTCTGGAAATAATGCTGTCTGTGGATCAGCTATGATTCCTCTTTTGGCCTTATCCATTCCCGGAGATTTAGTAACCGCTGTTTTGCTGGGCGCCTTAATGATACATGGTCTGACACCCGGCCCCCTGCTTTTTCAAACCCACATGGATGTTGTTTATGGTATTTATATGACCTTGGCCCTGAGCAGTATTGTGTTGTTGTTTATCGGGCTTTTATCCTTTAAGTTTTTTGGTTTTTTAACCAAAATGCCGCGCTATGTAATTTTCCCTATTGTGGTTGTGTTGTGTTTTGCAGGCAGTTATGGGTTAAAAAACTCTTTGTTTGACGTTTACTGTATGTTCTTTTTTGGCCTAATCGGCTATATTATGCTAAAGGTTGAATTCCCACAAGTGCCGCTTATGATAGCCTTTATCTTGGGCCCCATGTTAGAGTCTCAAATGCGTCAAGCACTCCTTATTTCCCGGGGAGATTACTCAATTTTTATTCATAGCCCGATTGCAGTGGGGTTTTTGATTTTGACATTTTATTTCTATGTTTTTCATCGTTTACGGAAAAAGAAAAGGTAAATTATAAATGGGATTAAAATGGAATTGATGATCGCGTAATCAGTCTGGATTGCAGTTATAATTAAAATTTTTGACCTATTATGAGATCATCAATTTTGGGTGAATGTTTTATAATTAATTTGGAGGTGTTGAATGAAAAAAATTGATGCTATGTGCAACAATTGTTTTTTCCATGATAGTTATGTCAGGAGGTTTTTCATATGCCGGTGACTATCCTGAAAGACCGGTAACATCGGTAGTTCCATGGTCTCCAGGAGGGTCTACTGACTCTGCTGCCCGCATATTATCCAGTATTATTATTAAATATTTAGGGCAGCCTTTTGTGACGATTAACAAGCCTGGCGTTATCGGTACCACAGGTGGTTCTTTTGTTGCTAAATCAGAACCTGATGGCTATACAGTCGGGCATTTTACCACACCAGCTATTTTGCCTGAGTTTTTCCCCAAATTTTTTAAAACAGATTATGCCAGTCAGGATATGGTTCCAGTGGCACAATGGTCATCTTATCCTCCAACTTTGAATTTGTAAAAGTGACGCTGATTTTAAGGATTTTAAAAGCTTCATTGTTTATGCAAAGAAAAATAATGTTTCTATCGCCACTCAAGGCCGTGGGTTAGTTCCTGTAGCTTTACAGATTGTTCAACGAATGGAAGATATTCCGGAAAAACAGATTTCTTATGTTCCATACAAAGGAGACAGCAAAATTGTCGCAGCGGTACTTGGCGGCCATGTTCAGGCTGGGACGTGTTCTTTTGGCACAGCTGCTCCGCTGATCAAAGCAGGTAAAATTCGCGCCTTATCAATCATAGTTGATACAAAAATTGATGAGTTCCCGGATGTACCGAATTTGTATAGTTTGGGGTATAAAACAGGCATTAAAGACTTTGTCTGTGCAACTTACGCCCCTGCTGATACGCCGAAAGAGAGGCTATTCGTGCTCCAGGAAGCCATTAAAAAAACCTGTGAAGATAAAGCCTTTATCGCCACAATGAAAAAGTTAAATATGCCGGTAATATATAAACCTGGAGATGAAGTTTTTAAGGTGACAGAAGAGATTAAGATGACCATAAAAGACTTAGTGGAAAAGGGATTCATGTAACTGATTTTAAAAAAAAATTGCAGAATTAAATTTCAAAATTCTGATCAGGTGAATTTAACGGTTTCATTGTCAAGTACAGATAAAACTGGGTTAAGGTTCTTCCTGCGAGGGATTTTTAAAAACCGAGGAAAAGCATATAACCAGTGCTGCGTGATAAATAGGCCGCCTGTGAGGTCTGGATGAATTATTTTCAAGGGTACAGCGTTAGAATTAAATACTTTGTTATATAGATTATGAGGATTATATTATGAATTTAACTTCTCCTTGGCCCGATAATTATCGGTGCGCCGCCTGTATTTCTTTTGACCTGGATGCTGAATGGGTATTCATGGGTAATATTCCAGAAACTATTGATATGCCACGGCGTTTATCATTGGGAGAATATGTCTGGAATGCAAAGATTATAGAGCGCCTACTGGATTTGCTGGATCGCTATAAAATTAAAAGTACATTTTTTGTCGTGGGTCGGAATGCTCAGAATCACCCGGATGTAATGCAGGAAATTATTCGGCGAGGTCATGAGATAGGCACCCATGGCTGGCAACATGAGAACATTGTGGGAGTTGGCCGCAATGAAGAGGAAAGGCGGCTACTAAAAACCATTGAAGCAATTGAGAATAGCACGGGAGTTCTGCCCGTTGGGAACAGGACGGCAGGCGGTGAACTCTCTAAAGATACATTAGACATTTTGCTGGAAAATAACTTTGAATATGATTCTAGCCTGCGTGGAAATGATTTGCCTTATGTTGCTTATCAAAAAAAGGAGGGAAAATTATTTGAAGTGCCCTCTTACTATGAAGTGGATGATTTTCATCTGTTTGCTGATTACCCAGGGACCAAATATCATGCACGTCAGTTAGGGCCTCAAAGTGGTTATGATGCCTGGACGCTTTTTTTTGAGGGGTGTTACAAATATGCTCTTTGTTTTACAACCATGTTTCACCCTCAAATTATTGGCAAGCCATCTTACATTATTCTTTTTGAACGGCTTCTAAAATATATTCAGTCTTATCCGAATGTCTGGTTTGCGCCTGCTAAAGAAATAGCTGAGTACTGGAGTAGCATAGAAGACCTAACGGCTTAATGTATCTTTATGTTTTATATAAAGGTGAGCAAAAAGGATTATGAAAGATGGTTAACTCGCATTCAGGGGAAGATTTGCTCGGGCTTGCAGCCCCATGATTAGCCGATCAAAAACAGTTTGGACAGGAGAATGCGAATAGTGGCTAAAACGAGACCTTTCCGGAAAGCATTCTTTTTACATCTGGGCCGATGGGGTTTACTGTAATGTCAGGATGAATGACAGGCAGTGCATTATCTGGATGGCGCCAACCAAGGCCGAAGCCGAGAAATTTTTTAATTCATTTTTGAAAAGATGCGAGGCCAAGTACCTTGGGGCGACCAAATGCTTGTTTCCGACTGGATTTAAATAGATTCTAAAATCGATCCGCAATTTTACCAAAAGCGGACTTTTGCAGGATCATTAATTGATGATATTAAAAATATTGATTTCTTTGCCCAATCCACCAGAAGAAACGATCCGACCCCATAGTCAAACCCAAAAAAGGAGATTGAGGAATGTTGAATAGAAGACAATTCATTACAAAAAGTATTGGTGCCACTTCAGTTGGTGTACTTGCTACTGCATTAGGAAAGGATCTCTTTGCTGCTCAGAAAGGCTCTCAAGAAATCTCTCATAGCAAAACAGAAGGAACCGTATTAACTCTTCTCGGCACTCATGGTGGTAGCCGCATGGTAAAGGAAAGAGCAGCTCCTTCACAGGTTATTGTCATTAACAAACAGTTGTATGTCATAGATTGTGGAAGCGGGGTTGGGCGGCAGTTGGCGTTGGCAGGTTATAATTTGAAAGACCTGAAGGGTGTTTTTATTACTCATCATCACAACGATCATAATTTAGATTACGGCACCATCTTAAATCTTGCAATATCTGCAGGATTAAATTCAAAAATTAATACTTATGGGCCTGTTCCTCTTGCAAAAATGACCGAGCAGTTTCTCGAAATGTTCGAATATACGGATAAACAGACTCCTTTTCCAATGCCAGTACTTAAGGAATTGGTGGTGCCTCATGAAACGACACCTGGTTTAGTGATGGAAGATGAAAATGTTAAAGTATCTTGTGCAAGAGTGATCCATCCGCCCTGTAAAAACCCATACGCTTTCAGGTTTGACGCAAAAGATAAATCCATTACTATTTCTGGTGACACTGCTCCTTCATCCGAATTAGTCAATCTTGCAAAAGGCTCAGATGTTCTCGTCCATGAGGTATACTACAAACCGTTCATCGAAATGTTGTCAGCAAGGCTCCCGCAATACAAAGGGCTGATTAAGTGGTTTCCTACTTCTCACACAGATGTAGAACAGGCAGGGAAAATTGCTCACGAGGCTGAAGTTAAGACCCTTGTGTTATCCCATATCGTCCCAGGTGATAACCCTAAAGTGACTGATGAAATGTGGTTAGAAGGTGCTAGTAAACATTTCAAAGGTACAATAATTATGGGTAAGGATTTGCTAACAATCTGAAATTAAAATATTATTATATCTGTTTTAGTCGTGTGCTAACCCCACCGCCTCTAAGAATAGGGACATGCTTTTGGCAATCAATGATTATGTGGGTCGGACCAAATAATACACGGATCAAGCAATTCCCTGCAACGAAGAGATATCATCAGACGTTGTGTATGAGGTGGTAGATGGTGTGTCCTCTGGAAGGATTGTTTAGCGGCAGTCGTGCCAGGGTTTAAAAATAATACGATAGAAGACACACACCATGAAACAGGATACCGCAGTTGAGATGAAAAAACCAAAATCATTTGTTGATGACTTCTTAACTGCGATTGCCCGTCAGGGAGCCAGAGACATATTGGCCAAGGCAATAAAAATCAATAATTTCATATCCCAATATATTGGGTTAAAAGACGGCCAAGGAAATCAGAGAATAACACGAAACGGTTCTCTGCCTAAACGAGATATCCAAACAGGGGTGAGCCCTGTTATAGTGAAGGTTCCCCGGGCCTGCAGCTTCCTCGATCAGCCGGTTGAAAACAGTTTGGACAGGAGAATACGAACAGTGGCTAAAAAGAGACCTTTCCGGATGAAAAAATGAGATTCTCAATAACGGGGGTTAAATATATGAATGGAGTCGAACAGGAATGATCCGTTGCCTGATGCCATACACAACTTTTTGACAATGATTCCTTCAGAAGCCTTGGGTTTGTTTGCTGAAAATGGGAGGTACAATGGCGATTCAAGCAGATTATATTTTTAAAAATGGAACCATTATAAGTGTCGATGAACAGGATCACATATATCAGGCATTAGCTGTGGCCGGCAAGCAGATTCTGGCTGTCGGTTCTAATGAGGATTTGGATTGTTTTTTATCACCCAATACCAGAGTGATTGATTTAAAAGGCAGGTCATTGACGCCTGGTTTAATAGATCCCCATTGCCATAGTGGCTATTATGGTACCATCCAGATGCAGGTGGACTGTTCTCCACAAAAGGTAGGCTCCATAGAAGAAATAAAAACTGCTATTAAAAAACGGGCGGATATTACACCTAAGGGGCAGCTCATTTTAGGTGCCAAATATGATAATACCAAACTAAAAGAAAATCGGCATCCCACCCGCTGGGACCTGGATGAGGCAGCACCTGATCATCCTGTTTTTATTGCTCGGACATGCCGCCATATTGCTACTTGCAACAGCAGAGCCTTGGCTCTTTTTGAGATCGATGAAACAACTTCTGATCCTAAGGGCGGGAAAATAGAACGGGATTCAGAGGGTCGGGCAACCGGAGTTTTATATGAACTTGCCCAGGCCCAGTTCCGGCCTTTGTTACACCCCTCTGATATTGATTTGGAAGCGGGGTTGCGAATCATGAACAAAGACGTATTGAGCTTTGGCATCACAACCGTCTGTGATGCGAGTGGCCGTAGTATTCCTGAAATTAAGCTCTATCAAAGAGCCGTAAGAGAAGGATGGAATAAAGTGGCCGTTCACTTCATGGTAAGAACAAGTGGAGCTGCTGCACAATTGGGGGAAATTTTCATAGAGAGTGGATTGATAACCGGTTTTGGGAATGATCGATTGCGTATCGGGTGCTACAAACTTCAAATGGATGGTTCAGGAGGAGGAAAAACAGCAGCCATGCGGGACCCATATCCTGATGATCCGAATAATTTTGGATTATTACATATGACCCAGGAAGAGTTGGATGAAAAAGTGAGAAGGGCGCACCTTGCAGGATATCAGATTGCGATTCATGCCATAGGTGACCGAGCCGTGGAAATGTGTGTCGAGGCATACCAAAAAGCGCTTGAGACCCTTCCTAAAGAAGACCATCGCCATAGGATCGAGCATTGTGGTTTTCTGGATGAGGTTCTGATTCAGAAAATCGCAGATTTAAAATTGGTAATCGTTTTGGGCGTTCCCTTTATGTATCGTCTTGGAGATAGTTATCTTAAAGTTTTGGCGAAAACAGGTTGAATCATGTCTATCCGATGAGAAGCCTTACGAAGGCCGGCGTCAAAACGGCGCTACATTCTGATGCCCCATGATTGATGTGAATCCATTTCTTGGTATTTATGCTGCAACAACACGAAAGACCGATTTGGGCAATCTGGTGGGTAAAGATGAGGCGGTTTCAATTTTAGATGCCATTCGAGCTTACACTGCCACTGCAGCCTATGCCTGCTTTGTTGATAATCAAAAAGGAGTGATAAAGCCTGGTATGAGGGCAGATCTTACCATCCAGAATAAAAATCTGCTTGCTTTAGAAGCCGAAGATTTGCTCAATGTTAAAGCTGATCTTACCATGATTAATGGTGAAATTGTTTACCAGCGTTCACCTAATGCTTGAGATTCGATTCAACGGATACAAAGTGATCTGGGGTTAGCAGGTAATCGAAAATTTTTTCATTTTTCTCCACAGAGTTGCTCGACTGATGCCAAGGGCTTTTGCTGCCCTTCCTTTATTGAAATAAGATGCTTTTAATGCACTGAATATTTTCTTTTGCTTCCGGAGGTAACATGTCATCAGAATTATTGTTGAACATGTTTGAATCGTTGAGGCATGGCTGATTTTCCTTTTCTATTTCATTTTCATCCAGATCATTATTTGGAATTTTCAATTATTTTGTATAATTCTAAAATAAGTTTGTCTATCCCCTCCTCTTTGTTATCAAATAATTGATGTAAGACAAGTCTTTCAGTGAAATATTTTAATTGTCTGATGTTGCCGGGCCATTGGTAATTTACTAAATTCTGCATCTGATAAGGGGTTACATTAATTTTTTCTATGGCATGTTTTTGTTTATAGTATTTTAAAAAATATTCAAATAAAAGAGGAATATCTTCTTTTCTTTTTTGCAGGCTTGGTATTGATATACGTAGAACATTTAGCCTAAAAAAAAGATCTTTTCTGAATTTTTTTTTGCCCACAAGGTGCCAGAGTTCTCTTCCAGATGCCGCGATGATTCTAACGTCAATTGGAACTATTTTTGAAGCTCCGATTCTCATAACCTCTTTTTCCTGCAAAACCCTTAGCAGCTTTTTTTTGAACCAAAAGACTGGTCAAATCGATTTCATCAAGGAAGATTGTCCCACGATGGGCCAGTTCAAAAAATCCTGGTTTTCCCCCTTTTTTGATCCGGTAAAAGCGCCTTCTTCATAACCAAAAAGTTCACTTTCGAGAAGCTGTTCAGGCAAAGCGCCGCAATTTAAAGAAACAAAGGGCCTGTTCTTACGTTTGCTTAGATTGTGGATGCTTTGTGCTATAAGTTCTTTTCCGGTTCCAGTTTTACCGATTAAAAGAACAGAAGATCCAGTCCTGGCAAATTCACGAGTTTGGTTAATGGTCTCAACCATAACAGGGCTTTGATGAATGATTTCATCAATTGTATAATTAGCTGTAAACCCTTTTGAAAGGTATCTTCTGACCTCGTTTTCCGCTTTTACAATTTTGATTTACTTTTTTGAGCCTTATGACTGAACCCAATTGAGTCTCATCGATTCTTATCGGTGTGATACTGATCAGGTAAAGGGAGTTATCTAATTTTACGACTTTATCTTTTGTGGGTATATTTTGTCCTATAATTTTTCTAATCTGGCGGTTTTTGATAATTTTTGAGATGGATTTCCCGTTGTAGACGTCTGCATCAAGGCCCAGAAGGGTAGTAGCTATCTTGTTAATAGATGAAATCTTGCCAGATTTATCAATTGCGATGATGGCATCAGATGCAACATCAATTATGGTTTGATATTCTTTTAATGTTGCCCTTTCCTTTCTTACGGAAAGCGCCACGGACTTGGCATTTTGAATCGTGTCAATTATTTCATTTTCAGTGGTGACCCAGTCGCAATATATCATATTATTTGCAATGGCCGCCCTTTTGGTTGCTTTTCCTCCTATGGCGATCTCAAACCCCTGATTCGCTCCTTCTTCAATTGCCTCATAGAGAGATTTTTCATCTTTATAAATGACCTGTTTGATGTCTATGTCTAAGAAATTTTTTATAAAATCAAGCCATTCAATGGGTTCTTCATAGGCAGAGACCAAAATCTTTTTTCCTTTTTGGGAAGCCTTTTTTTATGCTCGTCAAAAGACCCATCGTAGAGTTGGGAAATGATAGAACGGGTATATTAAGATTTTGCCTTAACATGATTGCCGTCCCCCTCCTGCCGATTAATACCTCCACCCCCTTTTTTCGAGCAATTTTCCTGCCGGAATAGCATCTTCCAGGCACTTATCAACGCTCGTTATCGTGATGCCTCAAATTCTTTGATATTTTCTATGCACGATTTAATGGATTCACTTAAAAAGAATACGCCGATACGGATTGGTTTGTCTGACATTATAAATCCTCTGCTAATTAAACACGAATACAATCAACCTTGTAACAAGATCTTTCATCAATGATACAAAATGTCAACTAAAAAGAAACATCTTGATTAGCCAAAATTGTGAATGAGTGGATATGGCCAATTGTTGGCATCGTTTATGGGATTTGCCTGATTGAGAAGGTTTTATTGTCAATTATTGGTTTGTCGTCAGGTCAAGGCGCATTTGATAGCCTTTTTGAGTATTTTATACAAATTCGTATAATAGAGAGGTAAAGGTCTTCTTATATGGCATGGTTTGTGTTTCTAAAACATTCAGGCATCCGACGAATATTTAGGATAAAGCATTTGTCTGGTCTGTGGAACTTTTAGAGAAAATCGAATGGAGAAAAATTATGAGCTGTGATAGCAAGTTACAAAAATTCTCCCGGGAAATTATAGATGTCATTGTAATAGGCGGTGGTAATGCTGCCCTTTGTGCGGCTATTTCGGCAAGGCGGGCAGGAGCAAAAGTTCTTATTATGGAAAGCTCTCCTCAATATTTTAGAGGGGTAATAGCCGTCACACAAGAAATTTGCGATATATGCATAATAGTGCAAACGATTACCTGACCGGTCCATATAAAGAAGATGAATTTTTGAGGATCTTTTGCAGGTAACAGAAGGCCATACCAACGAAGCTCTGGCCCGCTACACAATCCAAATGTCAGAGAATATTGGATCATGGATGGAAAAGAATGGTTGCCGGTTTCAGCCATCCATGAGGGGAACCCTTCAGCTTTCAAGGACAAATGCATTTTTTCTCGGCGGTGGAAAAGCACTTATGAACGCTTATTATCATACGGCTGATAAGTTGGGCGTAAATATTCTTTATGCAGCGGAAGCAAAAGCAATCAACTTTACGGATGGTAAGTTTTCATCTGTGGAATTTAACTATAATGGTAAAATTTATGAAAATAAAGGAAAAAGCCTTGTTGTTGCCGCTGGTGGGTTCCAAGCAAACATTAAATGGTTGAAAGAGTATTGGGGCCTGCTGCGGATAATTTTATCATACGAGGGACACCCTATGATAAAGGAAAAATGTTAAAAATCCTTTTTGAGAAAGGGATTCAAGCTGTGGGCGATCCCACCCAGTGTCATTGTGTTGCAATAGATGCAAGGGCACCAAAATATGATGGGGGAATTGTAACAAGACTTGATTGTGTTTCATTTGGTATTGTTGTGAATAAGTTTGCAAAAAGGTTTTATGATGAAGGTGAGAATTTTTGGCCAAAACGGTATGCCATCTGGGGCAGGTTAGTCGCTTCTCAGCCGGATCAAGTTGCATTTTCTATTATTGATTCAAAGTCCATAAGTCTTTTTATACCGTCTGTTTTTCCGCCAATTGAGGCATCATCTATAGAAAAACTGGCAGAAAAACTTGAGATAAACCCTGATGGATTGAAAGCCACTGTGGACAATTTTAACGCGGCAATCGTGCCTGGGGGGACCTTTGATGAAACCAATTTGGATGATTGTGTCACAAAGGGTATAGAACCACCCAAAAGCCATTGGGCAAGGGCTATTGATAAACCGCCCTATTATGCATATCCACTAAAACCGGGAATTACATTCACATATCTGGGTGTTAAGGTGAATAAAAAGGCAAGGGTTTTGATGGAGAATGGTAGACCGGTTGAAAATGTTTTCGCAGCTGGAGAAATAATGGCAGGAAATATTCTTGGAAAAGGTTACATGGCCGGCTTTGGATTAACCATTGGCACCGTTTTTGGCCGAATTGCAGGAAAGGAGGCGGCAAACTATGCACTCAGCAAACCCTATAGATGAAGCAAAACGCGTAATGACGATTTGTAATGCATGTCGTTATTGCGAAGGTTTTTGTGCTGTTTTTCCAGCTATGGAGTTGCGAAGAACATTTTCTGCAGAAGATATGAAATATATGGCAAATCTTTGCCATAATTGCCGAGCCTGCTACTACGCTTGCCAATATGCTCCTCCCCATGAATTTGATCTAAATGTATCAAAGACTTTTTCAGCCCTTCGGCTTGAAACCTATAAAGAGTTTGCAGGTTATGAATTAGTGAAGATTTTTTCAACAAAAATACTGCCTTCATGCTACTGGCATTCCTTTTTAAGCCTTTTTTTTATTTTTTTTCTTGTATTTTCTATAAAAGGGCCGTCCTCATTGTTCTCCATTTATATAGGAGCTAATTCCTTTTATGAAATTCTTCCTTTTGATGTTATGGTCATTATTTTTCTACTTGCTCTCACACTGCCATTGGTTTTAATAAAAAGAGGGATTTCAATTTTTCAAAATGTCACGGGCATGAGGAGAAAAGATTTTTTCAACTTTGGTGCCCATATACAAGCAATTAAAGATTCAGCATGTCTACGTTATCTTGATGGAAATGGAGAAGGATGCAACTATCCAGATGATAAATTCCGTAAGGGGAGAAAACGGTTTCATCATTTTCTTGTTTATGGATTTGCTTTATGTTTTTCTCGACTATAATAGCATTTATTTATGGTCATTTCTTTCATATTCCAGCGCCATATCCCTTTTTCAGCCTTCCTGTTATTCTGGGAACCATTGGAGGCGTTTCAATTATTTTTGGTTCAGCCGGACTATTTTATCTAAAGAATAATATGGACAGAGATCCATCAGAACCTTCTGTTGAAGGTATGGATAAAGGTTTTACCTTGCTGGTCTTTTTAACCGCGTTATCCGGGTTATTGCTTATGGTGTTCCGAAACACTGCCTTGATGGGAACTTTGCTGGTTTTCCACCTTGCACTTGTTTTAGCATTTTTTCTTACTTTGCCCTGTGGTAAATTTGTTCATGCCGTCTACACTTATATGGCACTTGTGAAAAATGCTATAGAACAGGAAAACGCGAAAAAGGGAAAATAATGGGTAAAAATATTGTAGAAAAAATTCTTCATATCCATCTCAGAAAAGGTGAGTATGAACCGGGCAAGGAGATTGGTATAAAAATTGATCAGACCCTTGTTCAGGATGCAACGGGGACAATGGCCTTTCTTCAGTTTGAAGCCCTTGGCTTGAGTAAAGTCAAGACAGATATTTCTGTTGTTTACATTGATCATAATACGGTTCAGATCGGGTATGAAAATAATGATGATCATATCTATTTGCAGGACATAGCAAATAAATTTGGAATTGTTTATTCCAGAGCGGGGAATGGTATCTGCCATCAGGTTCATCTGGAACGATTTGGGGTGCCGGGAACAACACTCCTTGGAAGTGATTCCCATACAACAACGGGGGGGTGGCATGGGACAAATTGCCATTGGAGCAGGGGGGCTTGACGTTGCCATTGCCATGGGAGGCGGTTGTTTTTATACCCTTTGTCCCAAAGTTTATAAGATAAATTTGACAGGCAAGTTACCTCCCTGGGTTTCGGCAAAGGATGTTGCTTTAAAAATGCTTTCAATATTTTCCACTATGGGGAATGTCGGCGTTGCCATCGAATATGGCGGAGTCGGCGTAAAAAGCCTTTCTGTTCCGCAAAGGGCAACCATAACAAACATGGGCGCTGAAATGGGTGTTACAACATCAGTATTCCCATCTGATCATATTACTCAACAATTTCTAAGAGCACAAAAGAGAGAAGTGGACTGGTGCGAAATAAAAGCGGATGAGGATGCAAACTATGATAAAATTATTGATTTAGATCTTTCAACGCTTGAGCCCATGGTTGCATGTCCTCATTCTCCGGGCAAGGTAAAAACAATAAGGGAAATAGCAGGTACCCGGGTTGATCAGGTTTGTATTGGTTCCTGTACAAATTCATCCTTCAGGGATTTAACCATTGCAGGGCTTATTTTAAAAGATAAAAACATAGCAAAAAATTTAAGTCTTGGTGTTGCACCTGGCTCCAGGCAGGTATTGCAGATGATTCTGCAGAATGGTGCCATGGTCAACATGATTAATGCCGGGGCAAGGTTATTGGAAAGTGCCTGCGGTTTTTGTATAGGCAACCATTTTTCTCCTAAAAGTGCAGGGGTTTCATTGAGAACCTCCAACAGAAATTTTGAAGGAAGAAGTGGTACCGGAGACGCGGAGATTTATCTTGTCAGTCCCGAAATTGCAGCATTATCTGCAATTTTTGGCGAAATCACAAGTCCTGATTCAACGGATATAATATGCCCTGATATAGATGAGCCTAACCATTTTATGGTTGATGATTCCATGTTTATTTTTCCAGATATGGATAATCATTATTTTAAAGTTTCGCGAGGTCCGAATATTGGCAATCCGCCTGAAAATGATGTTTTCCCTTTAAATGTAAAAGGTGAAGTTATGCTGAAATTAGGCGGAAATATTACAACGGATCATATTATGCCAGCCGGCCCGAGGCTTAAATACAGAAGTAATATTGAGAAGTATTCCGAGTATGTTTTTGAGCATGTGGATGGAACCTTTTCGTCACGATGTCTTGAAAATAAAAAAAAGGGAATTCATAACATCATTGTGGCAGAAGAAAGTTATGGTCAAGGGTCAAGCCGTGAGCATGCCGCTATTTGTCCAATGTTCCTTTCTGTTAAAATTGTTTTGGTAAAAAGTATCGAAAGAATACATGCTGCAAATCTTGTGAATTTTGGAATACTACCCCTTGTTTTTAAATTTCCCGAGGATTTTAAGAACATAGACGAAAAAGATTGTATGGAAATTGTGAATATAAAAGATACCCTTGAAAACAATCTCAATTTTGAGGTTTTTAATAAAACAAAAAAAATTAATATCCAAGCCGTTTACGATTTATCTGACAGGCAAAAAAAAGTTCTTTTGGCAGGTGGCTTATTAAATTACATTCGCAGGCAATAGGATTTTGTCAGTATGTACATGGAAGAATAATACTACTTTGAGGTTTTTTTTCATGATTAATTTGGAAGATGCTGGAATTAATATGGTGGTCGGATTTATCGGCATCCATTTTTCTGGGAAGCTGTCTATTTGTGATCCTGTATCGGACGTTTTTCCAATGGATTGCCATTCTGAAAATTTTCAATTTTTCTAACACTCTCAATGGTTGACGTTTTGGTTGGATGTAATTATTCGCAGTGAACAGTATCGGAAATCCTGTCCGATGAGAAAGTGGGGTTTATAAACCGCTTACTCTGCATTGATAGCGAAAATGAAGTTTGAGTCCAAATACCGATAATCAAAAAAATCGGGTGGATAAAGGTAGCGAAATTTTCCTAAGAGGTCGAAAGTCTCTTGATAAAAAGGCACTATTGGTTTTAAATTGAGTATTTTTGTTTTTTCCGAACAAGAGTGGATACATCAATCTTAAGAATATTTGAAGCCTCTTTTAAAGTTTTCGTATCATGCAGTACTCTGCGAATGACAGTCTGCTCATAATTATTAACCCATTCCTTGAGGCCATTATTTTCACTCATCTGCTTTGATTTTATTGCAATTGTTGAAAGCTGGTCATCTGAATTGCTGCCTAAATATTCACCAACAGTCAAAAGATCGTCAATTCCAATTCTATCTTTTTCTGTGAATACAACAAGTTTTTCCGTAATATTTTTTAGTTCTCTAATATTCCCCGGCCAAGAGTGTTGAAGAAAGACATTGAGTAAATTTAGCGAGAGATATGAGTTTTTTTCATATTTTTCATTGGCTTCATTCAAGATTGCTCCTATTAGATAGGGAATATCTTCAATCCGTTCCCTTAATGGTGGTATTTTTATTGTAATAAAACTTATTCTGTAGTAGAGGTCCAAGCGGAACTTATTATTTTTTATCATAGTTGAGAGATCCGCGTTGGTTGCAAATACAAACTTTGCCGTAATATTGATTCGCTTATGACCGCCTATTCTTATAATCTCTTTGTTTTGCAGTACTCCCAAAAGCTTGGTTTGCATTCGGTATGGAAGCTCTCCAATTTCATCCAAAAAAAGAGTCCCGTCGTTAGCCAGCTCGATTAATCCTTTTTTTCCCTTTTCAGAAGCCCCGGTAAATGAACCTTTTTCATAACCAAATAGCTCTGATTCCAGCAAATTTTCAGGAATGGCACCACAATTTACTCTTATGAATGGGTGGCCTGAGCCTTCTTTATGAAAATGTTCATGCATAATCTGTGCGAAATAATCTTTACCGGTGCCAGTCTCTCCAGTTATTAAAACCGGAAGGTTAGGATTTGTCAGTATGTCTATCTTACTGAGCACATAGAACATTTTTTTTTGACTTTGACAAGAATTTGTTTGAAGGAAATGGGTAAGTTTTATTGCTTTTGGAATCAATTGCTTTCTGTTTAGTTACAAGTTCAGTTATATTTCTTGCCACACATACCGCAAATTTTAATTCATTTGTTTTTTTATCAAATATAGGTATGCCTGTTGTAAGCGTGGTGAGTCTGTTTTTGTATGTATTGATTGCTGTATAGGGTTTTCCTGTTCTAATCACTGTGTCCAGAATGGATATATCAGAAATTTCGTCGGCATAGTATACCAGCAAATTTTTTGACTGGATATTTGTCCCCATCAGTTCACAGGCTTTTTTATTGGCGTAAACAATGTATCTATTAGAATCTATGATGACCACACCTTCATATACACTGTCGAGAATCTGCCCAAAATATTCCGAATAGCTTTCCAGTTTATTTTTGTTTAATTTCGCAAAAGCGCTTTAAATATAATTTGTACTTGTTTTCTCCGACTTTTACGATTACTGTTTTTTCAGGCAGTCCTTTGAGGTCATGGTTAAAAAGATCGTAGACATTTTCTCCCATGATTTCCTGAATCGATCTGTTAACAGTTTTTAGCAACTCCTCATGAATACTGACAATAGTTCCTTCAAGGTCTGTAACTAAAATTGCATCCATCATGCTGAAATCTGTAAACTGCTTTTTAATAATATCTATTTTTTGACTATTCCTCATTTCTGATGGGCACAAATTAAAACCGATTTTGCGGCAGCTCAAAATGAAAGCGGCATAGAAATTGTTTCTCATTTTTTATGCCAACCCAAAGCGTTTCTGTAAATAATTTATTGATTTTATTAAAAATCATAGCAAAATAGCACTTGAAAAGTAGACGCTCCTATGGTGATTTTAATTGGCTAATTAGTTGAAGTTATACAATAAAGCTGCCTATCATGATTATACTACACGATTTGAGCTTACCCCTGCAAGCTGAATTTTTTAATACTGCTCAGGGGCAGAAAATAAAAATCCGGGCCGCGTACACTTGCTGGCTGTGATGATATCATTTACATTGTCAATTGTTAATACGCGCACAGTGTAAAAGAACTGAAGAGGGAAATTTTCAAAAAGAGTTGACGAACTTTAAAAGTCTATCAGATTATTTGGGCCTTGGATAAAGGCCTTTTTTATGCAAAAACGGCGGATGGAGTTGCTGCTCTCATCCGCCAAAAATAGGGGGCTCATCTCCCTCAATAAAGGTGTGTAGATGATATAATTAGGATGTTATTCTCAAGGATATTTTTAAAATAGAAAGGAGAATAGCCCTGGAAAAACCCTGCCAAATGTCCCTTTTTCGGGATCTGGAAGGTATGGGGGCATGGATTTGTCAGTGCGTTTTTTCATGGTTTCAGTTCCACCATTTGGCTCAAATGATGCCGGTTTCCATTTTTTTGGTGTATTAAGGATGCGGCCGGCACCAAGATTTTTTTTGCCCAAGTATTACATATCCTCATTTTTTTTATAAAGCTGTCCACCTTTCATCACGAACAAGATCGAATCAGGATTTCTTAAAATACTAATGTCATCAATGGGATTCCCTTTGATAACAACCAAATCCGCGATTTTACCTTCTTCGACAGTACCGAGATCTTTTTCCCATCCCATTACTTGGGCACCCACCTTCGTACCGGCGCAAAGTGCCTCGATTGTTGAATACCCTGCCTTTACCAATAGTTCTAACTCAAAAAGGTTATCTCCGTGATAATTACACGGGCATCCGGAATCCGTACCCATGGCTATCTTGACACCTGCTTCTATTGCCATCTTAATACTCTCCATATGAATTTTTTTAATACGACCTGCTTTTTTCAGAGCATAATCTGGTATCTCTAACGCCAAACCCTTATTTTCGACGTTGGTGATGGCAGCAAGAGTTGGCAGAAGGAAAACGTTCTTTTTCTTCATAAGTGAGATCGTCTCATCATTAAGCCCGATTCCGTGTTCGATGGTGTCGACGCCAGCCAAAAGCGAATTCAAAATTCCGTCAGTCCCTTCAGCATGAGCAGCTGTTTTTTTCCCGGCTCCATGAGCAGTTGAAATACCTGCTTCAAGCTCTTCCTTTGTAAGCATTATGTTATCAGGTTCCACTCCGGGAGTCAGCACCCCTCCCGTTGCCATAAATTTTCCGATATCTGCTCCCGCCTTAACTTGTCTTCTTACTGCTTTTATTACTTCAAGAGGGCCATCGCATTCACAGGCACCGAAATTCCATCCTTGTCCTCCGGTCATGGTTAACATACGTCCACTGGCCAACATCCTTGGACCCTCCACGATACCATTATTGATAGCATCCCTTATAATTAAATCGATGTAATTTTTGCCTCCCATGTCTCTCACAGATGTTATGCCGGCCTGCAGTGTTCGAGATGCAAATTGCGACCCTTTCAAGGCGATCATTTCATTTGGAAAACTTTAGACTTTTCGCAATATCAGCACTTGAATCAAGACAAAGATGAACGTGACAATCTATAAAACCCGGCAACAATGTACACCCTGTGATTTCAATTTTTTGCTTTTTTTAGGAAAATTTTTTTTATTAAAAGATACATTGACAATTCGCTCATTATCTACTTCTACTATTGCATTATCAAGTATTTCCCCATTCCCAATAAATACCGTTCCGCCAAAAAAAAATAGTTTTCATATTTGATTTATCCTTCAAGATGTTATTTTGTTATCACCAAGAAATACGAGATTGGTTGTAATATTCTATTCTTAATACACTTGTTAAGTTTTTTGCCATATTGCGCATTAATTTGTTATTGGAAAATTTACAAATAGGGTATCAACTCACTTTCAAATTTATCCCTATTTTTCTTATAAACCTTTTGTTTATGACTCCTTCCGGCCTTAAAACCAGCAGGGCGATAATTATGGAGGCGAAAAAAATATTCCTCCATTGGCCAATGATATCCGGAGAAAATTCGGGAATACCCCAAAGGATAGGGGCGAAAATCAATACCCCCCACATGGTGGCTCGACCACCCACCATTACAATGCTGAATCCATATATAAGAAGATTAAAACTAAAAATTTCTGGAAAAAGAGTCCCTATGTTAAAGGCATAGAGTACTCCTGCCGTTCCTCCTAATACTCCAGAAAATGTTTGAAGTAATATACTCATTTTTTAGTATTAACCCCAAGGGCACCGGCCAATTCGCGGTCAAAATCAGTCAACTCCATTGCTCTCCCAAATCTCGAATTACTCATTCGATAAAGAAAAAACATTATAGCAAAAACCAAAAGATACGTAATCGGCAGTATGAAGGGCATTTCCGGATAAAAGCTAAATCCAGCCGCCCCTCCTAAAAATTCCAGATTACGAATGATGGTTTGAACTATAAAAGTAAGTGATATAGTAGCGACTGCCATGGCAAACCCACTCACTCGTGCTAAGGGGAAAGACAATAAAAATGCAATGATGGAACTAACTAATATCCCAGCAATGGACCCAAACATGACTGACCATCCGAGATCACGGGTGCTATAAGCAGCAAAATAGGCTGCAATTGCCATACAAAATACTGGGCCGTTATACATTTGTCCTGCCCTTAATGGAATATAAATGGACCATCCCAAAATAATCAAAATACCGACATCAACGAAAAATCCCTGCATATGCAAAGAGAGCATATTAATTTCCCTCCTACTTGACTTTAGCTATCTAAATTTTGGCCCCAAAAGCCCCATTAGGGCGAAGCATAATTGTTAGCATTATAATACCCATTGCCACTGCATCGGTCCATGCTCCCATGAAATACCCGGTTGTAAGGGATTCAATAATGCCTAATAGCAAACCACAAAAAAACAGCCCCTTTTAGATTACCCAAGCCAGCAAAAAGCATTACTGCCAAGGCTCGAAAAGACAACGTATTACCAAGTGATGGGGAAACAAATCCAAGGGTCATGGAAAATAGTACGGCAGTTATGCCAGCCAGTAAACCGGTAATGGCAAATCCAATTAAAGTAACCCTTGTAATTGGAACCCCCATTACTTGTGCAGTATCAATATCTTGAGCAATTGCCCTGAGAGCCATACCTTGTTTAGTGTGATAAAGAAAATAGCTGAAAATAATCAGAACCAATATACCACCTAAAACGACAAAAATTCCTCCTAATGACAAAACGATAACACCAAATTCAAATGTCTGGTCACTTCCTGTTAGCACCTTTGGAAAGCGAACAGGCATGCCATGGTTGAAGGTATGGGACATAATCTCAGTGAGTATCATTCCGAATGCAACAGTAAAAATGAGGCATTCAAAAACACTCTTGCGTTGGCGGAGCCTTCTTATCAAAGGTTCCATAACTATAGTCGTAAGTATGGCAATAACAATAGCAGCGCTCACACCCAGGAAGAGATGGTCGTTTGTTTTCGTAAGGACAAGCCAAGCTACATACATGGCGATTGTGATCACTTCTCCATGAGCAAATTGAATGAACCCCGCTATTAATAACAGAAAAGTAGTGGCAACCGCTGCCAATACATAAAGGCTACCTGAAAGAAGTCCATTTACCAAATGTGCCACAAAAATTTCCATATAGATACCTCTCTCAAATTTTTATTCGGCAGCGAGATACGCTTTGCGTACTGCTGGGTTTATAGCAAGCTCTCTGGCACTTCCTTCAATAACAATATTTCCTTTTTCGAATACATAGCCTCGGTCAGCGACTTTTAATGCCTTTCGAGCGTTTTGTTCTGCGAGCAGTATAGTATATCCTTCTGATTTCAATTCACTTATGATCCGAAACAAACTGGACACAGCAACCGGGGCTAACCCAAGAGACGGCTCATCAAGCATTAGCAACTTTGGTTTACCCATCATAGCACGGGCGATTCCCAACATTTGACGTTCTCCGCCACTGAGGGTTCCAGCTTTTTGATCCTTTCTTTCTTTCAAAACCGGGAATTTTTCAAATACTTTGTTTATAGAATCACTTATATCTCCTTTGCGATAATACGCACCCAACTGGAGATTTTCGAAAACACTCATGAGTTGCATTACACTTCTGCCTTCTGGAACGAGATTAATTCCGGCAGATACTATTTTGTCAACTGGCCATGAGGTGATATCTCTTCCCATAAAAAAAATTCTGCCGGTTAAAGCTTTTTGAATCCCAAGCACTGCCTTCAATAGGGTAGATTTCCCACTCCCATTTGCGCCGATTAGCGATACCAATTCCCCTTTATGCACCTCCAGATTTACGCCATGTATTGCTTCATTTGATCGTAGGACACGAAAAGTTTCTCAAGTACTAAGATGTGTTCATTATTCTTCACCAAGATACGCCTCCAATACCTTTTTCGAATTTTGAACTTTATCCACAGTTCCTTCAGCTATTTTATTCCCGAAATTAAGCACAGTAACCTTATCTGAAATTCCCATGACCAACTTAATATCATGTGCCACAAGGACAATTGTTGTCCCCATACTTCTGATTTGCTGAATGATGTGTCTGACTTTTTCCGTCTCAGTGTGCCCCATGCCTGCAGTCGGTTCATCAAGCAGCAAGACTTTAGGGTTACTGGCAATTGCCCTAGATAGTTGAACCAGTTGTTCTTCAACCCATGCCAATTCACTTGCCACCCGTTCTCCATATCCTTCCAATCCTACAAATTTGAGAAGTTCGTTGGCACGTTCTTGCATTTTTTCTTCTTGATATGATTTAGTGAAAGGTATACGAAATACAGTGCCGATGAGGTCCGCCTTTGTAAGGCAGTGCATTCCAAGCATTACATTTTCCAAACATGTCATATCAGGCAGCACTCGAGGCATTTGAAAAGTTCTAGCAATTCCGGTTTCAATAATTTTTTCAGGCGAAAGATTAGTAATCTTTTTCCCCTCAAGATAGACGTCACCCCTGGTTGCAGAAAGAAGTCCAGTTATCACATTGAAAAAAGTTGTTTTTCCAGCACCATTGGGGCCAATAAGACTATGTATGGTGCCTTTCTCTATTGAAATATCCACATCCGTCAGTGCGGAAAGTCCTGCGAAGTTTTTTGATAGTAATGAAGTAGACAAAATGGCCATTATAAAATTCCGTTTAATTAAATTAACCATTATTTGAAAAAAAATTAAACCCTATTTGATGTTGTCCACTCTCACAGGTTCTCCATCCTTAACCTGCATGATTATCATTTCAAATAATCCCCCTTCTTTAGAAGATTTAAAGGGTTTATAAATACTTTGGAATTCAGTCTCAGAGGATGACAGATAGCTTTTTATCTTCTCTCTTTCCTCCTTTAATTTGTCCGGAGCACCAGTAATTTCCAATTTTTCAAATGCATCCTTAATCGCATACACAGCATCGTAATAAATAGGGACCCATGCTGCGGGCTTTGCCCCATCAAAGTCTTCAGCATAATCGGCGATAAATGTTTGCCATTCAGGTTTGTTGTAAGAAAAATCAAACACCCAACTTAAAATATAAACTCCTTCAACTTCTTTGCCACCAACCTTAAAAAAAGACTCTCCACCTGCTGCCGTCTGGCATGCGATAGCCCCCTTTTCTTTCCAACCACGTGCATCTAGCTCAAGTATAATACGAGCCATTTGCATTGGACCGGAACTTAGAACAAAGCCATTGGGCTTCTTTCCTAATCCTCTGATAACTGCTGCACCCATGTCAACTGACTCGGGATCAATTTGGATCACGTCCAACACCTCAATGCCGGATTCCTCACAAACTTTTTTATATGCTTTGCCATATTCCACCCAAATTGGGTTTTTCGTATCTTGATAAATTACTACACTTTTGATATCCGGATTGATACCAAGCCATTGCTTTATGGTGGCAGCTGACTTTGCAGTATTTGGGAAAAAAGTAATGGCCCATGGATAAGCTTTTTCCACTTCGCTAGGGGAGCAAGCTGCCGGCATACACATCACCTTTTGCCGAACAGCAATACCCGCACTAGAGCGGGTATCCATTGTGCTAAGTGGCCCGATTACAATTAGGCTTTCCTTAACTGCGTTCCTCATACAAGAAACAGCTCTTGCAGGGTCATATCCTGTATCGCAAAGAGATATTTCAATGTTTTTTCCAGCAATTCCTCCTGATGCATTAATTTCCTCAACAGCCCGCTTAACACCCCACTGTTGTTCGACCCCGGCATGTGCGACAGGGCCTGTCTGAATAGTAATCAGTGGAATTATCCATTTGTCGTTCAAAATTTTTTGACTACAATATCCCATACTCGGTAAGTTACGAAAACCAAACCTAAAATCAAGCTCCTCCAACAATTCCTCAACACGTTCTTTTGTTCATAATTTAGTCTCCTAGTTTTAAATTTTGCTTATTTTAACCAAATTGAACAATTCGGCTTCGATATAGAATGCGTAGCAAATACTATGCCTTGTCGTTTTATTCGCAAAAAAGAGAATTTGCTGTCTTTGAATAATGGTTTTTAGATTACGAAGGCCCTTGTTTCCCCGGTCTTATATGTATTTTTGCATATTTAACTATTTTTATCATATGCATTTGTGCTACATCCTTAATTATTAATCTGGCTCCCTGTTGTCCCCAAAAACGATTTTATGAAGTAAGCGATTTATAGACCCCATCTTTCGCAGAGCAGAAGCCTTATTAATCTGCTTCCAGCAACGAGGAGGCATACAATGATTAAATTTCGGAAAAAAAACAAAGGGATATCAGCGATATGAAAATCCCATATCGCTGGGTGAGCGGCATTGAGGCCATTAACGGCTCGTTCGTTATTGTCAGGGGACAAGTGCAGTTGGATTTCTTTCTTTGTCAAGCGGGTAATGTTTAAAGCCGAACCAGGTGGGCAGATCTTTCATTTTTGCACCTTGCCATCTGACCAAAATATTTCATCCAGCTCGGATTTTGACGCTCAGGATATGGTCATGTGGCTGCTGGATCGGTTTAAACGGTCTATAGTACGTTCGTTGATGCCGGTGTGCAACTTGTGATAATAATCATTGCGCAGCCAGACAGAGAAGGATTCATTGAGTTCTTCCGTGAAATGAAAATCATCAGCTTTATTGAAGAACTTCCTGTCATTGAAAAGATATTGCGCCACCTTGATCTCTGGGACATCCGCAACCATGGTCCTGGCCATGCATTGCTCGTGTCCGCCGGGGTGTCCATCCGGGCGGTGTCACACTCGAACACGAACTGGGCCCGGCCGAAAGGGGCTTCAAAGCCGTCTACGGGAAATCCGAAATTATGGGTGACGTTGTCCGGGTCTTCATACTGACTGACGTTGGGCAGATGCCCGGCAAACGGGCCGAGCAGCAGGCCGGCTTGTTGGGCATTTTTGGAGTTCTCCCCATTGATTCACAAAAGGCCGATGGTGCCGGTTGTGGGAAACCCACAACTCGGATGCCCTGCCTCAGGTTTCCTCTTTTCTGACATGAACTGCGGCATCAGGCACAACCGGTCTGTCAGACAGTCCGACCAATCCTTACATCTAAAACGGCCGGTAGTGCAGAGACACCTGCTGATCTTTGTCGAACCGGTCGTTCTGGCTGTATATGGTGCAGGTATGCGGCGGCACCGCCACTTGATATACGGTGTAATGGCCGGCAAAGGTTTGTCCGTGATGCGGCCGGTTCCGTCCGGATCCGCCGTGATCACCAGGTTCTCCGGCCGGGCCGTAAGCGGTCTGCCGTTCAGCGTGCCGGCAACGGCTCCGTCCACCTGGAACAGCTCAAACAGCGCGGAAGGGATTTCGTTGACCGGCCCCAGAAACCTGGCCACGGCCGGTGTGGCTGAGTGGAAATACACTTGCCGGGGGGTGTCGAACTGCTGGAGCCGCCCGTCCAGGAGCACACCGATGCGGTCGGACATGGCAAACGCCTCTTCCAGGTCATGGGTGACGCTGATGGTGGGAATGCCAAAGGCCTGCTGGGTGGTGCGGATGAACCGGGCCGTTTCCATTTTCAGGTTCCGGTCCAGGTTGGCAAAGGGCTCATCCAGCAGCAGCACGGCTGGGTTCACGATCATGGCCCTGGCAATGGCTGCCCGCTGCTTCTGGCCGGCGGACAGCTGGGCCGGATACTGGTCTGCATGGGGGGCCAGCTGAAAATAATTCAGCATTCGGTCCACCTGTTCGGTGATCTGCGGTTTTTTCAGGTGCCGGGCCTTGAGCCCGAAACCGATATTGTCCCGCACGGTCATGGCGGGAAACAGCACATAATCCTGGAACACGATGATTACCGGGTGGTGCCGGTTCACGGGTTCGGAAAAGAACACTTCTCCCGTATCCGGGGTGTCCAGGCCGGCGATGATGTTGAGCAGGGTGGTTTTGCCCGCCCCGGACGGCCCCACAATGGAGACCAGTTCGCTGGACTGGACGTCACAAGAGATGTCTTCCAGAACAGCCTGGGTTTAAACCGCTTGCTTATGTGACGGAGTTCAATATCCATGGGATATCCGACAGATACTGCTGGATTTTGGCAAAGGTGTCCGGGTTCTGGATGGGCCGGTCGGTCCGGGTGTACTCATACCAGGCCATGAAGCACCAGGACAGGGCCCGCAGCAGGATGGTCTGTTCCATGACTCTGGATTTTTCCGCCAGTTCTTCAAAAGGGATGTCCGGACAGGCCAGGCCGTGATACACGGAAAGAAAGCGGTGACGGTCTCCCCATCCCAGGACGGTGTCGGTCTTCCACAAGGTGGTGGTGGGGGCCATGAAGTGACCCAAGTCCTGGTACCGACAGGAGACCACGGCCTTTTCCCAGTCCACCAAGAAGCCCCGGTCCGGGCGGATGAGAAAATTGCCGGAGTTCACCTCGGTGTTCACCAGGCATAACGGTTCTGTTTGAAACAATGGGCGGGTTTCCGCTGCCAGGGTCTGGACGGTGTCATGGTAGGACAGAATCTGCGCCTGTTCTTTTTTTAGGGGATGGTCGGCAAACCGGTGAACCAGGCCGATACTTTCATCAGCAATCGCAGCCATGGGGTCGGCCTGAACGATCAGGCTGTCCGTCACCGGGGCGGAATGGATCCGGGCAAAGATCCGGGCCGCTGTTTCCAGGTCCCGGCCGTAGTCCAGGGGCCTGCCCGGAATGAATTCCATGAGCAGGGCACCGCCGCCCAGAGGATCGGGCCGGGGGTGGCAGGCCAGGGG
>LQAH01000078.1_pt1 | contig 36557 bp, 45 predicted proteins | sample 1535791 | NCBI WGS metagenome assembly LQAH01 (sample SAMN04331585, study PRJNA305678) | bioreactor metagenome | isolation source: bioreactor_4 inoculated with Wadden Sea sediment 2nd replicate of a... | place: Germany:Bremen
AGGAATGTCATGGCTACAAAATTACCCAAGATGTTCATCACAGCAACGCCGCTGTCATATCTCAAACGGTTTCTGCCTGTCAGAATGATTGCCGGACCGTGAACGAACAATAATGGTTATTGCAATAACGATTAGACTATAGATAATGGTCGATCATTCCCGTACCTTCAGATGATCTCTTTTTTCAACTGTAAAAACTCTTCACGGGTGATCAACCCATCTTCAAGCATTTTGTTGAGTTCCGATAACTCTTTGATCTGAACCGACTGCGGCGCTTCCAGTTGTCTGGGCGCCTCTTCGGCAGCAATCAGCCGCACATTGTCATCTTTATGACCCAGTTTAACTGTGGCCATCCCTCCCAACAGGCTTATTTCCAGAGTTCGGTTCGCCAGGCTCGGATCGCTCATCAGATCGGCTATCTTGCGGTTGTTTTCTTTAAACTTCCGGTAGAAGACGTAACCTGAGAATCCGACCACGGCTATACCCATAATAAAAATCAGCCAGCGCAGGTCGTAAATCCCTTTAATCAGGACAACCGCGACGCCGAGTCCGATGACCAGCAGCAGATGCAGTCCAAGGACAATAGAACCGAGCATGACACCGCTGAAAAATGATTTATTTTCTTCGTTTTCTATTTTCATCGCTTATCTGTATATTGAGTGTCTGGTTCCTCTACCACATTTCTTTGCCCGGAAGGGACGCCCCTTAGGGTTGGCACAGAGCAGAAAGGATGCCGTTCACTTTTTAGTGCCCTTGAATTACGGCTCTTAAAGATAGCACAACTGGACGGTGGAGCCTAGGTTCCGGCTGGACAGTTGTGCTGGAAGAAGTGTTGTTTTACTGATGCGGTTTTTATCATCCACTGAGCTTTGATACAATCATTAAATTCAACAGGCTGAATATATGACAAGCGAAAAACAGAAGCCAGATTCTTACCCATTGACGATCTTCTATGATGGGGCCTGTCGTATTTGCGAGCGGGAGATGATGGTCTACCGGCGTAGCAACCCCATGAAGCGGCTCGACTTTGTTAATATTAATCGCAACGATTTTGCGCCGGAAAAGTACGGAAAAAACGCCAGGACTTTCTTGCCCGTTTGCATGTGTGCGACGCGCAAGGAACTTTTTATACCGGGGTGGATGCTTTTCTGGCTATCTGGCGGGCCTACCCGAACGGATCGTTTTACCCGTTACTGGGACGGGTTGTTTCATTTCCTCCACTGCTGTTACTGGCAAGGCTGGGCTATTCTTTGTTTGCACGTTATCGCCACCTGTTACCGCGTCACTGAGTGCAAGCTGGTCGGTATTGGAGACCGGTGAACGCAGTTTGAGCTAAGGGAGTAGATCAAGGCATGAATGTCCTGGGGATCGATATCGGTGGAAGTGGGATCAAAGGCGCGGTTGTCGACATTGACAAGGGCGAACTGATTACGGAACGGTTGCGCCTGGAGACGCCTCAGCCGGCGACTCCTGCTGCAGTGCTGGAGAGTATCCAGCAGCTTGTTCGTCATTTTAACTGGCACGGGACAATCGGGTGCGGCTTTCCGGCCGTGATCGATAATGGCCGGGCCAGAACAGCGTCCAATATCGATGATGCCTGGATCGATTTTGATGTTGCTGCCGCCTTGACGGAAATAACGGCCTGTCCTTGCGCGGTCATTAACGACGCAGATGCTGCCGGGATGGCAGAGATGCGCTTCGGTGCCGGTCGCGGGTGTCGCGGGACCGTTCTGATCCTGACTTTGGGAACCGGAATCGGTTCGGCCCTGTTTCACGCAGGCCATCTTTTTCCTAACCTTGAACTGGGTTTACTCTCTTTTCGAGGGGATGCGATTGAGCGTTACGCTTCGGCAACCGTACGCCGGGAAAAAAACTCAGCTGGGAAGAGTGGGCTGTTCGGCTCAATCTCTTTCTGAGCAGGGTTGAATGTATTCTCACCCCTGAACGGGTGATCATCGGTGGCGGAGTGAGTCGTAACCATGACAAATTTTTCATCTGCTTGAAATGAAGGCCGACATCGCCCCGGCTGATTTGAAGAATCAGGCTGGGTTGATCGGTGCAGCCTGTTTTGCTGCCGATTCATGTAACGTCCGGCAGGTTCTTAGTTGAGGGTCTCCCGCAAGTACTCCGTGAACCTTTTCCACGATTTTCGGTCCGCTTCAGCGTGATAGCGTTGTGAGCCAAAGACGCTGAAAGCATGAGGAGCGCCGCTGTAGGTGATCATTTCGTGGCCGACTCCCTGTTGTTCAAGTTCGTTTGCCAGTTCGGCAAATTGTTCAATGGAGACGGCTCTGTCCGCCGAACCATGCAGAACCAGCAGCGTTCCTTTTGTGTGCGAATAGTCCTGTCCCGGCGGAGTTTCAACCCGCCGTGAAAGAGACAAAGCCTCGCAGGTCAGCCCCTGAGCGAGCGAGTTCAAGGGCCACGGTACCGCCAAAACAGTAACCCATGGCGATGGCGTTGGTTGAGTTGCCTCCCTGGGCGGCTGCTGCAGTCAGTGCTCCGTAGAGCAGACGCCGCATCCTGTCGCGATCCTTGTAGAGAGCTCCGGTCAGGCGTTTCTTGTCGTCTATCTCGGTCGGTCTGATCCCCTGACCGAACATGTCGACGGCAAAAACAGCGTAACCGAGATCGGCCAGCATGTGTGAACGCTTGATTTCGTAGTCGGTCAGACCATCCCAGTCATGAACCAGCAGAACCAGTGGGGCGCTCTGGGAAGGGCTGATGAAGTAGCCTTCAAAAGTGTTTCCATCGACCTGGTACCTGACGGATTGTCCGGCGGCCAGAGCTGTGTCGGCGAGAAGTACGGTCAGTAACAGAGAAAGGATAATTCGCATTTTCGACCCCTTCCAGAAAGATGATGAAAGAAGTCATATTTTAGCAGTTCAGGCAGGGGGAAGACAAGGCTCGCAATGCATATTGCTTGAGAGCCCTGCCCGTTTTTGTTTTTCACTCAGGAGGGCTGTTGCGCCACGAGAGCCTTAACCTTGCGGGTGATCTCTTTGCCGGTCTTTAAACCCTGCTCATCAAGCAGCTGACCCCAGGTTTTTGTCCCGCTGTTCACGAGATTGTAAAGGTCGACCGGGGGGCCGGACAGGATGCTTCCGAGGATGATTTCCTTGCGATTCAGTCCCTTGGTGCGCCAGTTTTCGAGATCTGTTTGAGAAATGCCGAAGTAGTGGATCAGATGATTATCAACAATCATGTTGGCCAGGCGCACAGGGCTGTTGCCCATCTCCCAGTACTTTTGACCAAGGGTCTCAGGCATTAGTCCCAGATTTTTGAATGTCGCTTGCCAGTTTTTTTTCTTCGGCTTGAACTGCAGCAATCTGTTTGGCCGGCAATCCGGTCCGCGCTGCCAGATCGTAGAGAATCCACAGGTAGTCATTGTTCGCTCCAGACATCTTGGCCATCACCAGGGCCCGTTTTTCAACATTGTATATGGCTGAAAGGAAAGAGCTCTGTGATGATGCGAGAAAATAGGGATCTGCAGCAGCGCGATCCTGATGATCGTAGGTTCTGTTCTGGAAGCAGTGACAGTTGATGGTCGATTCAGCGGCCAGAGTCAGTGAGGGGAGCAGTATTATCGGCACAAGTAGCAGCAGTGTTTTCATTATTCTCTCCTTTTGATGGCCAATCAATACCACGGGACAATGATAAAAAAATTGATCTGTGTCAATTTGCTCATGTTGCAGCGATTGCTGTTTCAGTCTCGTATCGGTTAAACTGAGGTCATGAAAACTTTGGACATTTTTTTCGACTATATCTGACCCTGGTGCTATTTCGATGCGGTCAGCATTGAAGCGTTGTGTCGCGCAAATGACGTGAATGTTCGTTGGATCGTCTTTCCGCTGCACACCGATACACCCGAGGAAGGACGTGCCTGACAGATCTGTTTGCCGGGCTTGATGTTTCAAAAGCGATGGCTGAGTTGCAGGGTGTTGCCGCGACTCTGGGGTTACCGTTTGGTGAGCGAACTCACACCTATAACAGCCGCCGGGCCCAGGAACTGGGAAAGTGGGCCGAAGCTGAGGGGCAAGGGGACGCATATCGTGCAGCAGTTTCCATGCCTATTTTGTTAACGGCGAAAACATTGCCGATCAAAGTGTGTTGTTTGATATCTGTCTGCGCTTAGGTTTGTCGCACGAAGATGCGAAGAAGGTATTAGATCAGCACCTCTTTGCGGCGGATGTCGACGATGACTGGCAAGACGCCTTGCGCTCAGGGATCACCTCCATTCCAAGCCATCGCTGCCGGGAACAGGTCATGGTCGGCTATCATTCAACCGCTGCGTTGCAAGCTTTTATCAATCCTTGACTCTGTCCCCCACGGGAGGGGGAATCGATGCTTTAGCCCGAGCTATTCGTCGGTGAGCTTCTCGATGATGGAGCCGGGGGTGATGGTGCCGCCACGGAGCACTTTGGCAAAGATCCCTTCCTTCGGCATGACACAGTCCCCGGCTGGTGGTAGATAGCACAGCGGTTATGGCACTCTTTGCCGATCTGGGTGATTTCCAGCAGACAGTCGTTGATCTGCAGCTGTGAGCCGATCGGTAAGTCGGTCAGCACAATTCCTTCGGTGGTCAGGTTCTCGGCGAAATCACCATTATCGACATCCAGGCCCATTTTGCGCATTTTATTGATACTCTCTTTGGCCAGCAGACTGACTTGGCGATGCCAGGGACCGGCATGAGCGTCACCAACGATGCCGTGCTGTTCAGCCAGTTTGACCTGATCGACCGGAGTTTTGCGTTCGCCTTTATTTTCGCTGATGCAGACAGCTGTTATTTTTGCGGTCATTTTAATGTTTTCCCTTCTGAATAACACTTTTTGAGGCTTGTATGGGGTGTAGATGCGTGGTAGTGCTGGCATGTTGTGAAAACTTAACTTTCTTGAGTTGTGGTGTCAAGTTTGGTGGATGGCTTCGTTGAAATGTTTCCGTTGATCCTTCTTGCCGGTGGAAAATCCTCGCGCATGGGTTCTGCCAAGGGACTGTTATGTTATCAGGGGCGGTTCTGGTTGTTGGAGCAATTGCGTCAGTTTGCCGAGGCTGGTGGACGCAGGGTCGTCATTGTTCTGGGGTTTCAGAGCTTGCAATATATAGAAGCAATTCCCTGGTTGGGTAAGGCCGTCAAAAAAACGGTTTCTTATCGAGGACTGGATGTCTTGGTTTGTATTAATCCCGTTCCAGAGAAGGGGCCTTTTTCATCGTTACAGTTTGGCGCACGACGGTTATTCAGCAGTGATTTCCCGGGGGAGTCTTTGTTTTGCCGATTGATGTTCCCGCTCCTGAGCGCATGGTATGGAAGGCTCTTGCTGCTGCGCTCGCTCCTTCCACAGTCGTCTGTTTGCCGCGCTGTCAGGACAGAGGTGGACATCCGGTTCTTTTGTCGGCTACCTTTTTGGATCAAATTTTGGCAGAATCGCCCGACTCAGCTGATGCACGGCTTGATCGCCGGATCGGAAAGCTCGATCCTGAATCGGTTGAGCGCGTGGAGGTTGATGACGTTCGCATTTCGATGAACCTGAACACACCAGAGCGCTGGCAAACCTTTGTCGACTGTCAAGATCGGCGCAGGGAAATGGAGCAGTAATGGACTTTTCAGTGACAATCACAGATGATGACTTCGGGCTGGAAGCACATGTTCGCTTTGTCGGTGAAGACCTTCTTGTTGCCGTCTGGGGAGGTGATAGGCTCATATCGGCGCCGTCGCTGTTGCTCAACCGAGACCCAGCCTTAGGCCACCACATGATGAGATAAGCGCCTCAACCTCTGTGATCTGTTTATTGGGTCATAAGGAGGATGTGTTTGCCAGGTCTGCAGCTGAGTCCTTAGCTGCGGCATTGAATCGACCGGTCGTCGTCAGTGCCGGGATGCACTGGGATCAGATCAGTTGTGATGGAATCGCCAGGGTCGAAGACAATGCCCGACAATTGGTTGTCAAGATCATGCAGGAACTGTCCAGTCGAAAAATCATTTCGACTCGTGAAATGAAGGGTTGATAGCATGACTAAACGTATCGTTATCGGTATCTCGGGAGCAAGTGGAGTGATCTACGGTGTGAGGATGTTGCAATTGCTGCAGCCTTATAGCGATGTTGAAACCCACTTGATCATTTCTGCGGCGGGGAAGCGGAATATCGAGATAGAGACCGATTATAAGGTCGACGATGTTCTGGCCATGGCTGATGTTGTTTACGATGAATACCAGATGGACGCCGCTCTGGCCAGCGGCTCATTTTTAACCGAGGGTATGGTGGTCCTGCCGTGCAGCATCAAGACTCTGTCCGGTATTGCCAATTCCTATACCAGTAATCTTCTGGTTCGGGCTGCTGATGTTGCCTTGAAGGAAAAGCGTAAACTGGTCCTGGTCGTCAGAGAAACTCCGTTACATAAAGGACATCTGCGTCTGCTGACCGATGCTGCTGACCTGGGGGCTCATATCCTGCCACCCATTCCTTCTTTTTATCATCAGCCGGAAACTATTGAGGATCTGATAGACCATACCATAGGAAAAATTTTTGATTATCTGATGATCGAACATGACCTGTTTAAACGTTGGAACGGGGAAACAGGTTGCAGCAGTCTTTTATGATATGAACCAAGTTACAACGTAGGATTAACTATATGCTTTCATTTTTTGATGCCCGCGAGCAGATTGTTGAAGCTGTTACCACTGTTGAAACGGAGCAGGTCAACTTGCTCGATAGTGTTGGCCGAGCAATCAGAACCGATATTCTGGCCGATCAACCTCTGCCATCTTTTGATAATTCGGCTATGGACGGGTATGCCGTTCGCGCTTGCGATTGTGGAGATGGAACCTGCCTGCCTCTAGACGGTTATCTGCCCGCAGGAGGACGTGCGAATGATTGTTTACAACCGGGGTCAGCTGTCAAGATCATGACCGGAGCGCCGGTTCCTGAAGGGGCTGATGCCGTGGTTCCCTTTGAACAGACAGAAGAGAAAGACGGCCAGGTGACGATCTTCGGTCAAGTTAAGAAGGGAGATCATATCCGCTGGAAGGGGGAGGATTTTCGGCCGGGTTCTATGTTGTTGTCCGCCGGGAGTGTTGTCCGTCCGGCTGAAGTCAGCCTGATTGCCTCCTTCGGGATTACCGAGGTTGCGGTTTGCCGACCGGTGCGTGTTGCGATTCTGTCAACGGGTGATGAGTTGCAGGAGCCAGGGAAAGAGCGGCTTCCCGGGCAGATTAGCGACAGCAATTCGTGGGCGCTGGCAGCGGCTGTCCGCGAAATCGGGGCTGAACCGCAACTGTTGGGGATCGCTCGTGATGAACGTGACTGCTTGCGCGAAAAACTGAAAGCAGGTCTCGAAGCCGATGTGTTGGTGACTTCGGCGGGTGTCTCTGCCGGTGACCGTGATTATGTGAGGGAGATTCTCGATGAACTGGGTGTTGAACAGCAGTTCTGGAAGGTGGGGATCAAACCAGGTAAGCCGACTGCCTTTGCTCTGCGAGGAACGATCCCCGTGTTTTCACTGCCCGGTAATCCTGTTTCGACCATGATCACCTTTGAGGAATTTGTCCGCCCCGCTCTGCTGAAGATGATGGGGCATAGAGAGTTGTTTAAACCACTGCTTAATGCGCGTTTGTTGAAGTCGGTGAACAAGAAGCCGGGACGCCTTCAGTTGCTGCGCGTTATCGTCGACACGACTCCGACCGGGGAGCTGACTGTTGTCAGTGCCGGTGACCAGAATACCGGAATCTTGCGAACCATGTCTGCCGCTCAGGGGATCGCCTATCTGGCCGCTGATGCAGGCACTTTCTCCGAGGGTGATGTGATTCCGTTTCATCTGCTTGGAGCTGCGACACAGCTGGGTTGTTGAGCTGAGTTTATATTAAAACCGGTAATATAATTAATTAGATAGTGAGCTGCCGAGTCAGACGTATCTTTGAAGTCTTCAGGTCCCAGAACTTTTGTTCTGGGACCTTTTTGTATTAATTGACGAAATCAGTTGATTATCTTGGACTGTTGGTCAATCGGTGCTCAGAGCTTGACATTTCCTGAAAGGAATAACGCATTTTGTTGACTTGCCACATTGACAGTATGCTGTCAATGTGGCAAGCTGGTGTCATTGGAGGCCTGTATGAAGCAGACAGTTTCAGGAAGTAAATTTACCGACCTTATCCTCGAAACCTTTCGCCTGAATGGTTCCCTCATTGCCGCTGGAGATCAACTTGTTGGAGATCTGGGGTTGACCAGCGCCCGTTGGCAAGTCCTTGGAACATTACCTGATGGTCCGGCGACGGTGGCTGAGATCGCCCGTCGGATGGGGCTTGCCCGGCAGAGCGTCCAGAGGATAGCTGATTGCCTTGTTAAGGATGGTTTTCTGCAGACGGAAGCAAATCCCGCTCATCGTCGGGCTAAGCTCTACAAACTTACAGAGCATGGAAAAACGGTGATGGATGAGGTTACCTGCCGGCAAGTGAAATGGGCCAGCCGGATCGCTGAAGATATCGATCCTGCGCAGCTTTCTGATGCTGTGTCGGTGATGACGGGAATTGGTCAACGGCTCAAACAGGCTCAAGCAAAGGGGGAATAAATATGCCCTTAACTCTTGCAGAACTGTGCGAAATCGTCGGGATAGAAACTCGACCTGTGGGTATATACGATGCTCCGGAACCGGAGCAATTCGTACCTCTGGTCGATTTGAAGCGCTGCATTTTTGACCATTATCACGCCTGGCAAAGAGGTGAAAGCCTTGATATTACATCTGAAACAGGTGGGTGCCCCGGATGCGGCTATTGGTTAACGGGAACTGAAAAATTCCCCAGTCGAGAGGCTTTTGTAACCTTTCTGACGCAGAAGGAAGGACTTCGCGTCAGCTCTGATCTGACCGGTGCCTGGCTAGAGGCCAACTCTCCCTACCGTCCTGAGTATGGTCACGTGATAATCGGCCCATTGCGCCCAGAAATGGCTGAGTATCTGAAAACGGTTACCTTCTTCGTGACTCCGGACCAGATGAGTACACTGATGCTTGGAGCTGTTCACCATGCGCATCCGAACGATCCAGAGCCCGTCATCGCTCCCTTTGGGTCCGGGTGTGGACAGATGCTTTCATTGTTTTCCGATCTTGATGAATCTCAGGCCGTCATTGGTGCGACTGATATTGCCATGCGCGGCCTGCTTCCACCTGATTGTCTGGCTTTTACCGTGACCGTACCTATGCTTGACAGGCTGCTTTCTCTGGATAAAGAACGCAGCTTTCTTGGCAAGCCGTTCTTGAAAAATCTCAAAAGGGCACGTAGCGGTCAACATTGACTGGCCATTGTGCGCCGTTGAAGAATAAGAAGGGAGAATTTGACATGATCCAGATAAAAGCACTTGATTCAAAGGTACCGATGGCTGAGCATGTACAGGTTCATGATTCTTCTGAGAGGTGTGCGATAAAGGTTCTCATGTAGAATAAAAATTTTCCTGCAATTTTGGGCAAAATCATTTTTGATGATACGCTCCCGGGAGCGCCTGAATAAGCTATTCCATGTTTTCGTCGAATTTAAGACCTGTCCCTGCCCTCGTTTTGCTAAGATAGTTACATCCTTGTACTTAACGGCCAGACTTTCAGGTAGAGATGGGACGCAGATATGAAATGGAATCCCCGGCAATATCCTTATATCAAACAACTGACACCTGATTATGAACGAGCGATCCAGCAATCTCCACTGCTGAATATAGATACCTTGGTTATTCCATCCCCCTACATTCAACACAGCACTATCGATATTGATTACGACCACAGCTTTGTCTGGGCCGAGAAGGGGGAGTTGCTCGGTTACATCCTTGTTTATGCGACTCCTGACCGGCAACATTTTCATATTTATAAAATCGTGACCAATCCCTTCGGTCGCGGCAAGGGGATCGGTTCGGCCTTTCTGCACTACCTGGCGAACACCGTTGACCCGGCTGCCGACATCTATCTCTATGTCTGGGAAAAGCTGTTGAGCTCGATAGAGTTTTTTGCTGCACGTGGTTTTGCTGTCACCGATCTGACAGTTTTCAGACGGATGCGTTTTCATCTCATGTCTGTTACGGCTGAAACACTTATGGACAAGCTCGATTCAGCCACCCGACCTGAAACTTCGGTGGTCGAAGATCTCTCGCGTGTTCGCCACGATGTGAAAAATCGTTGACCGTTCTCTCCGATATGACGGCCATGCTGGCGGTCGATAACTTCAGCCAGGTTGCCGAGGACATCAATCGCGAGACGACCGCGATGCTCAATACGCTGAATATGTATGAAGATAAAATCCATCTGACGCATAAGGTTTCGTTCAAGGAACTGATCAACGAGCGGGTTATCCCGTTCATCGAAGCGGTCGACAGTGACTGTGAGGTCCAGCTGGTTCTGAAGTCAAAGATCGATCCGGTGAATTGCAGTTATATCAGTTGCAGCCGAGCGTTGATCAATATCGTTTCAAATGCCCTTGATGCCATCAAAGAGACAGGACGGCGCGGGCGGATCGAATTCTTTCTCGATCAGCAGGGCGATACGGTCAGCTTGTCCATTACCGATAACGGCACCGGAATTTCCGCCGAACGTTTAAAGAAAGGGGAAGATAAGCTGCCGTTGTTTGTCGGTCATTCAACCAAAGTCGCCTCGGGTGCTGGCGAAGGGGTAGGAACCAGGCAGATCTTTGACGCTTTTGGAACTGATCATGTTGAGGTGACCAGTCAGGAGGGACGATCGACAACCTGGACCATTCGTCTGAATAAAAGCACTCCTCGCAGTACCGCGCTGTTGGACGAACTGAGTACTCGCTATGTCAGGATGATCAAATCTACTCAGAAATCCCGATTGACCCCGGAGACCAGCAGCAAAGACATTACCATCTTTATCTGGCAATTACGGCAGATGGAGCAGTTCAGCTATGATCTTCTGTACCATTTCAGTCGTCACAACAATATCCGCGACATCTTCCAGAGTGTCATGATGTACCGCTTTGGAGGTCAGAGCTTTGATTATCTCAAAGACGAGTTGGGTAAGTGTCGGATTGACAACAACTCGATCCGATCATGGCTGCTGGGAATTTCCAGGCGCATTCACAAATTTGAGACCTGTATCCTGCGCAATATCGAGTTTCAGGAATATAAGGATGTTTTGTTCCAAAGTTATGGCCAGGCCACTGATCGGACTATGATTTTTACCCTTGATCCTGACAATGGTCATTTCTTTGCAACCGATCGCAAGCTCGCTGAGCACCTTGACTTTGTCCCGTATCTCAAACGAAGCCGCGATGAATTGTTACGCGGTGAGCTGGTCGGTGATGTCCGTAATGTCGACAGCCCTATCTATCTCGGCGTCTGGTCGGTGAAAACTCTTGACGATTTACACAATAAGCTGAAACTGATCCAGAAAGGAGCACAGCAATTATTGGAGATGGGATTGAAAAAAGACAAACGCATCGCTTTTTATAACACCACGTACAACACTTGTGAAAGTGAGATAGATACACTGAAAACGGTTACATTAGGTGAAATGGTTGCACTTAACGAGGCGGGCTTTGCTCAGTTTGTTCGACCTGCTGATACTGACATGGGTGGAATATTGACTTTTGACTGAGACGGTTCAAGAGCTGGCCTTGATTTAATAGTTAAAAATAGGGACAGTACAGACATCCCCAGTTTGATGACAGCGACCGTCCATGAACTCTGTCATGATCGTTACGCAAAAGAACGATTTTGCTTCACTTACACAACCACGACGCTAACGTTATTCTTGTTTTTTAAATCGCCCGTCCCGGGCTTGTGACAGACTGTTGTCAAAAGTCAGAGGACAAAAGTACCATCCCTATTTTCAGTTGTTTTTCTTATCGACCGACCTATCGGGTGATATTGACCATGACCGTATTTGAGATAGGACCCATGGTGTCATTGTTGATTGCCCTTACCGCAATGTAAAGCTGAGAACCAGCAGCATAAGCAGCTGCACGTTCTGTTGCCGGGGACGTATTGCCGTTCTGAACCAGAATATTGGTTGCACTTTCCATGTCCGAAGAATTCGACATAAACAAGACATAGTCTATTGATCCGTTAGATAAAGAAATGTTCAGCGCAGACGTCAGGCTCACCAGCTCTCCTTCAGCAGGAGAAACGAGCAGTGCTGAAGGTCCTTGTGAATCGGTCACGTCACGTACCAGATCCGCCATTAACTGTTCCGTGGTCACGATTCGGTCGGCCATAATGCCGATGTTGTCAGACATGACCAGAATGCGGTCGGCCATGACGCCAATGCGGTCCGACATTGTCCCTATATCATCCGACAAGCGCAGTACTGTGGTTGTCAGGGTTGTCATATTGGTGCTCATGAGGCCAAGCATCTCTTCAACCATTGTTTCGAATGAGGTTGCAAAAAAAGCTCGTGCCGGTTTTGGGGCGATAAGAAATGTGGTTGTTGTCAATATTGCTAAGACCAAGGCGACTGACAGGATTTGTTTTTCATGGCGCTCTCCTCAGTTGTTTTGAATTTTTAGATATATAACTTATCTGGTGATCTATTTCAATATTTATTTGAATATATGGATATTTAATTTTTGCTCGTGATCCGGTTATCGAAGAATCAACTCAGCGTCAATAGACCGCCCCTCGATAATATGGATAGGGATGCCGACTGCTGTTCTTTTCATGTGTGATAGATTCTGCCGATGAGACGATTTTTATGTGAAGCGTGAAGCCGGGACCGATGTGATTATCTGTGGCAGTCCGGCCCTTCCCGGTGTTATGTTCCTGCATGCGCTTCCGGGTGAAACTCCGCTCCCGGGATGGTCGGTCTGCGGTTATTTATGCGCCAACCACAATTTATGACCTGATGCTGCCGAGGATTCCGGCCGGTGAGCCGATCACTGCCGACACCATTGCTGAAATGGGGCATGGCGGTATGTGTCTTGATTGCAATGTCAGTCACTTTCCGAACTGTTCGTTCGGCTTCTAACCACAGGCATTGCGTAAAAGGATCTGCTATGAAATCAATATTGGAGCATGCCATACATATACTGGAAACGGGACAATCTGTTGTTTTGGCCCAGATTGTCCGTCAGGTAGGATCGGCCCCACGTTCACTAGGCAGCCGTTGTCTTATTCGTCAGGATGGTTCCATCGTCGGGACCATCGGTGGCGGATTATTGGAATACAGAGTTCAGCAGCGAGCTGTTGAACTGTTTGCCGAAGGTAAGTCCGAAATCTATCCCTTCCACATGACCAGTGACGATGTCGATAAGCTGGATATGTGCTGTGGTGGAATTGTTGATATCTATCTGGAGCCGATGGCGCCTGATAATTTAAGCAACCTGGAGCTGTTAAGAAAAGCTCTGAAAATGATCAATGAAAATCAGCAGGGAACTTTACTGTCGCTTGTTGAACATGGTCTGGAAAGTACGTCAACTCTGAGTCGTATGCTGGTTTCAGCGGATGGCACCGTGACCGGACATATCCCGCGGTTTCGTAATCGTGCCCAGGTTTGTCAGCAACCAAGAAAGCCCGCCTTTTTGTCGATAACGAGTCGGGGCAGCTGATGTTTGCTGATCCGATCAATACGGTGTCGGAACTTATTCTCTGTGGAGCTGGGCATGTGGCCAGCTGCGTCGCGCCTATAGCCAAAATGGCCGGTTTTCGCGTTGTGGTTATCGATGATCGTGAGGAGTTTGCCAATCGGGAGCGCTACCCCAGCGCTGATGACATTAGAGTGGTGGGGTTTGACAATCTTTTTGAGCAAATCTGTGTGACTGAAAAATCTTACATTGCCATTCTTACCCGCGGCCACGTCCATGATCGCACCGTCCTGAAAAATGCCTTGGCAACAAACGCTGGCTACATTGGTATGGTGTCCAGTTCACGTAAACGGGTCCTGTTATTTCACTCTCTGGAAGCTGAAGGGTGCAGCCGGGAACGGCTGGAGCAGGTTCGCACCCCCATCGGACTTGATATTGCAGCTGAAACACCGGAAGAAATCGCCATCAGTATTGTGGCTGAAATGATCAAAGTCAGGGCTGAAAAAGAAGGTGGTCGTTTCTTTGAAAAGTAACCTCTGAGCTAAAGAAAATCGATAGGGAAAGGCACATTTTATACGTCCTATCAACCGCTTTTCAAGACGTCGTTTAACCTGTTGGTTCTGCGACGTTTTTTTTAGTTTCTTTCGTTTGCTTTAACGATCGTCGCTGCGCGCCTTTTTAATCTTTTTTTTAGACCCTCATTATTTATCATTAAAGTCCTTGAAAATAGCCGTCTAAAGCAGTATATCAACGGGGTCCTGGGCATGAGGTTTCCCTTTTTCTTTGACCGGTCGGAATCAGGGGGTAAACGGATTGCAGTTTCTCACGAGATAAGATAATAACAGGGCGTATAGATGTTGTGGATGTAACCTATTTTATTTAAAGGAAAAGGGATTACGACAATGTTCATTGTCAACTGGTTGTAACAACGAAGCAGGGATTAACCTATTTCTTTGAAGAAGCTGATTCTAAAATAACCAGATGGTAAAAAGCTAGTCTTTTAGGCTCTTTTATCTCCCTGGCTAAATCAGGTCCAGATAAGAAAAGATGGATCCTCTCCCCTGGCAAGCGGAGTCATTTTTTTTATTTCAGGTCTACCTGGATAGTAACGGAGTCTACCAATGAACGTCTCAACTGAAAGCACGATGTACGAGCAGATCGAGAAAACGATCAGCGAAAACCTGACCACGGCCAATGAAAACCTGGCTTGGTTGCAAAAGCATATGCACCCCTATTTCTTCATCACCATGGCCGAAGAAACAGAAGCTGTTGCCATCTTGGCTACAATTCTGAAATCCTTGGGAACCAACAAGCGCAGAATTCTGGCCGATACTGACAAAAAGCTTATTCTTGCGCGTCAAAATACCAGCGGTTCTCTTTATGAATCTCTGAGCACTTTGCGCGAGCGCGACATTTCCTATGCCCATATCGCACATTCTTACGCCCCCATTCCCGGTCTGGAAAAGGAACTCGAGCTCCAGCGCTTTGAGTTTGATCGCAAGAGCCACAAAGAAATTGCTGAAGGCTTGCAGGGCGCTGTCGATATTCCTGCGCAGATTCGTAAGGACGTTGCCGCTGCAATGGCAGAGCGCTATCCCGATTTTGATCTGAACAATCTGGACCGGCTTTTGAACATTCTCTGGTTGAACAACCAGTCCTATGTCACAATCTCACCAGCTGAGCGTGTTGCTCAGATTCTTTGGCTTTATCAACAGGGTAAAGATAACGACGGTATTCATCTCGATGTCGAGGAGTCTGTTGGTATTGATGACTCTTCTGAGACCCGCATCATGTTCGCTGTCAGCAACCCGCCGCAGCGCGATTTCCTGCTTCAGATCATGGAGGTTTTTAATCGCCTCGATATCGGTATCAAGCGGACTTACTGCCTGACTTTGAGCACAGGTGTTCATCCCTTCTTTCTTGGCACTTTCTATGTTCGCAAAAGAGACGGTGAGGAAGTTAAAAGGGAACTGAACTGTTCAACACTCTGCAGAAAGAGTTGTTCAATACTCAGCTGCTGCAAACCCGTTCACATACCTATCAGGAGTTTGTCACTAAGAAGATCATGGTTGGTGAGGATGCGACACTGGTTAATGCCTTTATCGCTTTCTGTCATACAAACCTGGCTCACAGCAGTGATCTTTACGACCTTGAAGGGGTTGAGCGCGCTTTCCACTCTCATCCTGACCTCTGCCTGCAACTGGTTGAACTGTTCCGTACCCGCTTTGATCCCGCGACCGCTGGTCGCGAAGGGTTGTATGCCGAGCTGTTGGACAAGGCTGTTCACACTGTTGAGGAATACAATACGGGCCACAAGAGGGTTGATTCTTACCGGCGTACGATTTTCCGCTGCTGCCTGTCATTTATCCGTAATACGCTGAAGACCAATTTCTTTGTTGTTAAGAAGCAGGCACTTTCATTTCGGATTGATCCGGCCTATCTGTCGGAGTTGAAAGAATGCTTTACCGAAGATTTGCCTGCAGAACGTCCGTTCCGGATTACTTTCTTCTTCGGTCGTTATGGCGTTGCATATCACATCGGTTTCTCCGACATCGCTCGTGGTGGCTGGAGAACCCTGATTACGAATGGCCGTGATGACTATGTCACCTGTGCCGACACCATGTTTAAAGAAAACTATGTTCTTGCTCATACTCAGCACCTTAAAAACAAGGACATTTATGAAGGTGGCTCCAAAATGGTTGCCGTACTGAATGCTGTCAGCGTGAAAGACCCAGTATTGGTGAACCAGCGTTTGTACAAGTTGCAGTACGGTTTTATTAATGCCTTCCTCGATATCTACGTCAGTGATGAAAATGGCAAGGTGAAGGAGCCGAATGTCGTTGATTACTATGGTGAGGAAGAAGCCATCGAGCTTGGCCCTGACGAAAATATGCACGACATCATGATTGATACCATATCCAAACAGGCACAAAAGCGTGGTTATGTGCTGGGCATTGGGGTGATGTCGGGTAAGGAAATCGGGATTAATCATAAAGAGTTCGGTGTTACTTCCGCAGGTGTCGTCAGGTTTGCTGAAATCACCATGGAAGAAATGGGTATTGATTACAAAATGATGAATTTACTGTCAAGTTGACCGGTGGCCTGGTGGTGACGTTGCTGGTAACGCGATGCGACTGCTGCTTGACCATTCGCCGAAGGTTAAGATCAACCTGATTCTCGACGGAACCGGTGCATTCTATGATCCTGATGGTGCAGATCATGAAGAGCTGAGACGTATTCTTCTGGCTCAGGATATCGAAGCCTTTGACCCGAAAAACTGCATCCGGGCGGGTTCATGCTTTATCGTGGGCAACGTCGCACTGAAGGTCTGCGTGAACTGTACAAAAAGGTTGTCTGCAGCGACGGAGGTCTGGAAGAACAGTGGATTTCGGTTGATGAATTCTATCGCGAGTTTAATAACCTGCCATTTACTGTTGAAGCCGATATCTTTATCCCTGGCGGCGGTCGCCCCGAAACCATTGATATCGAGAACTGGCAGAAGTTTTCACTGCAGAAGGCAAACCTTCAGCCCGCGCAATCATTGAAGGTGCCAATTCTTTTATCACTCCGGCTGCCCGTGTTGAACTGCAGAAGAAGGGCGTTATCGTTATGCGTGACGCCTCTGCTAACAAATGTGGCGTTATCTCTTCTTCGTACGAAATCATCGCTAACCTGGTTATGAGCGAAGAAGAGTTTATTAAGCATAAGAAGGACTATGTCGCTGATGTCCTTTCCATCCTTGAGCGTCGCGCAGAAGATGAGGCACGCCTGATTTTCAAACGCCATAAAGAAGCAGAAGGAAGTAAGCTCTATACCGAAATATCGAATGCTATCAGTAACGAGATTAACGCTGATTATGCACGTATGTTCAACTACTTCCAGGCTAATCCGGAAGTTTGTGACGAGCCGTTGTTCAAGAAGGCGATTTATAGTCACTTGCCTGATTTCTTGAGTGAGAATAAAGAGTATCATGAACGCATTGAAAAGTTACCGGCGAAATATCTCTACGCTATCCTGGCTGTTGAGATCGCCTCTTCGATGACTTATCGCGGCAGCAAAGAGGGTGATTTCCTGATGATCATGAAGGGGCATCTGAATCGTATTTATGGAAACGCAGCATAGCTCCGAAAAGGATTGATTAATAAGTAGGTAAAATGTAGTATGTAAAACATGGGCTGATTTTGAAACCGCTATGCGAAACGTAGGTTCAAATCAGCCTGTATGTATCTGTTGAATGGATTTTTATAGTCTTTCCTGGTTTGTTGCGGGATTTATGGTGAACAGTTTAAGCTGTCTGCTTCTATTGGAGCGGATAGAGTCATCGCTCTGATAGCAACGGTCAGAGCATAAATTCCATACACCGTTGTGTATGGAGCTATTATCTCAATGGAGCAAGAGAATGTTTGAAGTCGTTAGCAACGAAATCCTGGCCCCGAATCTGCACCAGATGCAGGTAAAGGCCCCTAGGGTCGCTGCTGCCCGCAAAGCCGGACAGTTTGTGATCGTCCGTTCTGAAAAGGGCGAAGAAAGAATTCCGCTGACCATAGGTGATGCCGATGTCGAAGCCGGTACCATTACTCTGTTCATTCAGGCCATCGGTGCATCCACCAAGAAACTGATCGATATTCCAGTCGGTGGATACATGAGTGATGTCGCTGGTCCTTTAGGCATGCCCACCGAAATTGAAAAGTGGGGTCGTGTCGCTTGTATCGGTGGCGGCGTTGGTACAGCAGTTCTTTACCCTATGGCAAAGGCTTTGGCCGATGCAGGAAATACCGTCACAACTGTTATTGGTGGCCGTGCCAAACCTCTGATCATTCTTGCTGACGAACTCAGTGCTTTCTCTGATGAGGTTAAAATTACAACAGAAGATGGTTCTCTCGGCCGTCAGGGTTTTGTAACCGCAGAACTCGAAGACATGATCAATGATCCTGACCGTCGTCCGGAGGCTGTCTTCGCCGTTGGCCCTGTTCCAATGATGCGTGCAATTGCCGAGCAGACCCGTCCACACGGCATTAAGACTATTGTCAGCCTCAACCCGATCATGATCGATGGCACCGGCATGTGTGGTGGCTGTCGCGTTGTGATCAACGGTGAATCCAAGTTCGCCTGCGTTGATGGTCCTGAATTTGATGCTCATGAAGTTGATTTTGACATTCTGATCGACCGTCTGAGCATGTATAAGAAAGAAGAAGCTCACGAGTGCCGGCTGGCAAATGTTCAGGGAGAAAGAGAAAAACAGCAGCAGCTGACTCCAAAAGAGCGTATGCAGATTCCTCGTGTTGTGATGCCTGCTCAGGACGCTGAAGAGCGCAGCCACAACTTTAAAGAAGTCAATCTCGGTCTGACCCTTGAGCAAGCTCAGCGCGAAGCACTGCGCTGTCTCGACTGTAAGCATAAGCCATGCGTCAATGGTTGCCCGGTTCAGGTCTCAATCCCTGAATTCGTTACTGCTGTTGCGGCTGGTGATCTTCCAAAAGCGGCTAAAATTCTTCAGGGCGACAATGCCTTGCCAGCCGTTTGCGGTCGTGTCTGCCCACAGGAAGAGCAGTGTGAGTCTAAATGTATTCATACCGCTAAGGGCGAATCGGTTGCCATCGGTAACTTGGAGCGCTTTGTTGCTGACTGGGCCCTCGCAAATCCTGACAAAGTTGAAAAAGCTGCGCCCGCACCTGATACCGGCAAAAAGGTTGCAGTCATCGGTTGTGGTCCTGCCGGACTGACCGCTGCTGGCGAACTGCGCAAGAAGGGGCATTCTGTCACTATTCTGGAAGCGCTGCACGACACTGGCGGTGTTTTGCGTTACGGTATCCCTGAATTCCGTCTGCCGAAAGATATCATCGATGTTGAAGTTGCAGCATTGGTGAAGCAGGGTGTTGATATCGAGTGTAACGTTATCATCGGTAAGACCCTGACCATGGCCCAGCTGCAGGAAGAGTACGATGCCGTCTTTATTGGCAACGGAGCTGGCCTGCCGATCATGCTCAATATCCCGGGCGAGAATCTCAAAGGTGTCTATGCTGCAAACGAATATCTGACCCGTGTTAACCTGATGGGAGCAGGGCAGACGGAGAATTGTCATACCCCGGTTATTCAAGGTAAGAAAGTCGCTGTCATCGGTGCCGGTAACACTGCTATGGACTGTGTTCGGACAGCACGTCGACTTGGTGCCGAAAAGGCGATGATCGTTTATCGTCGGACTGAAGCAGAAATGCCGGCTCGGGTTGAGGAAGTTCATCACGCCAAGGAAGAAGGTGTCGAGTATGTTCTCCTGACCTCACCACTTGGAATTAAAGCTGATGAAAATGGTTGGTGTACTGCTCTTGAGTGCCAGAAGATGGAGTTGGGCGAGCCTGATGAGTCAGGTCGTCGCCGTCCAATGGCAATTGAAGGTGAAGTTTATGACCTGGAAGCAGACGTTGTTATCAACGCATTGGGAACCCAGGCTAATCCGATCCTGACTTCAGCTGCCCCCGAGCTTGAACTTAACAAATGGGGCAACATCGTCGCTGACGAAAATGGAGCCACCAACATACCTGGTGTTTTCGCAGGTGGGGATATTATCCGTGGCGGAGCAACCGTTATTCTGGCCATGGGTGATGGAAAACGCGCTGCTGCTGCTATTGATGAGTACCTGGCAACAAAGTAAGCGCCTGTAGAGGGGACTCTCGCTGTGTTAGTTTGATGTCCCGGTAGTAAGAAAGGCCCTACCAAAGGCCGTGTGTATTATGGGTCGGTGATTTATCACCGGCCCATTTTTTTGCCAAGATATCTGTAGTTACAATTTCTGATGGATCCAATCAATTTCTTCTGTTCATATAGTGAAATTAAAAAAACGGTCACTGCCTAAAAACATCGATTTATTGTCTGCTCTTTTATCTGTTTTCAGATTTTTTTCAGAAACCATCTCTATACTGACCGTTAATATATTGAAATGATGAAATTGTTGCCGTGAAGGTGGGGTGTAGTGAGAGCTCTTGTTATCGATGATGACGTTTATTGTTTGAATATCGCCAGTGAATACTTCAAATTCAAAGGGTTTGAGGTCACAGCACTGGATAGACCCTCATGTCAGGGTTTTAAGCGAGTGGATGATGGCTGTGAAGTCATGCAACCCGATTATGACATCATTGTGTCAGACAATCGGATGCCTGGGATGACGGGGATTGACTTTTTCGAGTTTCTGGACGATGTCGGCTGCCCGATCCCTGTGCAACGTAGAGCGCTGTTGACTGGAGACCTGACCCAGGAAGAGTTTGAGCGCGCGTCCAGACGCGGGGTCAAGGTTTTTAACAAGCCATGTTCGCTGGGAGATCTTGACCTCTGGCTCGAAGAGGTTTTGCCTGAATGTAATAGCTGAGGTGAGCGTGGTTCGGAATGGGGTGCCGCGTCGGTTGTCACTCGGGAAGAGGGTCTCGGGTGTGCTGATACTGCGCAATAATATGATTTATTGAGCCGGTGCAATATGTCGTAATACAGGGAGTTTTGACCGGAGGATAGTTTTGTGAGAGGGGGACATTATGAAAAAATGGGATTAATCCCGGTATTTTTGCTGTGTTGTTTAACTTCAGTGGCTACGGCGGAACTGTTTTCGTCTGCGGCGCTGCTGAGTGCTGAGTCATTTATCAGCTCAATTGACAAAAGCGATTTCAGTACGGCCTATGACAGCGCCTCGACTGTTTTGCAATTGCAGTCGCCACAGGATCAATGGGTGAGGGAGCAAGGCTTGTCTTTTCAGTTGTTGGGGAAGGCTCAAGAGCGTCAACTGAAAACAGTTCGAGCTAGAGACAGCTATCCTGGGCTTCCCGATGGAAATTACCTGATCGTCTGTTACCAGACACGGACTGAGTACAAAGATGAAGCGATAGAAGTGTTGCTGCTGAGAGAGCAGGGACCGCTCTGGCAGGTTTGTAAATATTCGATCCGCTGAATATTCATCAGAAATGAATCATTGTTTAAGGCCCGGATGAAATTTTGTCCGGGCCTTTTGTTTTTAGAGATTGATCTGGACTCCCACCGATGCAGAAAAGAAGCGCGAGCCGAAGTGTTCGGCCAGTATTGTCGCGCCTCGAAGCCCTGTACAGTGGGATGCTCCGATCCGGTCAACGTCGAGCTCCGTCAATCTTCTTAGTGTTGCTTCCATCTGTTCATGACTACAGAATTTCAGATGGGTCCCTCCTAGAATCATGTGGATTTTGTCTTCTCCCGTTATGTTGATTGCGTGGTCGATGATGTTCAGAAGTCCCGCATGAGCGCAGCCGAGTAATATAACAAGGCCCTTGTCGGTATGAATATAAAGGGACTGGTCATCTCGGATTGGGTCGGGGATCTGTTGTTGCTCTTCCGTGAGTAAGATCAGGCCGGGATCACCGGTCTCTTCCTTATGGATTCGGGGAATATCACCTGAGAGCATGATGCCTGGGGCAATTGTTGTCGTAGATGAGCTCAGAGTAAAGGTTGCTCCCAGCTCTTCCAGCTCGCTGCGTGACCAGGGAATGCCGATGTTGCGCGAACTGTGACCGCCATTGTTGCTGTAGCGTTGGCAAAACAGGTCGGGGTGAGCGTAGACCGGTAGAGGACCGCTTTTCTCCAACACCTGTTTGATTCCGCCGGTATGATCAACGTGGCCGTGGCTGAATAAGATGCCGTCCAATTGACGCAGGTCTATCTTCAACTTTTCTGCATTGTTGAGGACCGTTAGTCCTCCTCCGGTGTCGAAAAGATAATTACGGGTGTCTGTTCGTAGGTGACAGGCGAATCCATGTTCCCCCATCAGTCCATAGGGGCTGACTTGATCAACACTGTTTTCGCAAAGAATCGTCAGTTGAACGCTCATTACATTGCTCCTCGGAATTGAATTAATTACATGACAATATAGATTCCAGTTTCTCCAGAATTGGTTTATCTGCCGGTAAAATATTATAATCTGAGAATTGATCTGCAGTTACCCAGCAATGATCGGCAACTTCCAGATGACAGATTTCCCCCCCGACCCATCGGCACAGGTAGGCCAGAATGAGAACATTCCCCCAATCGTAGTGATGGTGAACAGTCTTAAATATTGAACCAACATCAATGTCGATGTCCAGCTCTTCTTTCAATTCTCTTCTGAGGGCCTGCTCATGAGATTCACCTTGCTCAATTTTTCCACCTGGAAACTCCCAGAATCCGCCAAAACGTTTTCCTTCCGGGCGCAGGGTTATCAACACTTTACCCTGATCAATGATCACTGCTGCACAGACGGCGACGGGTGTGTTTTCAGTATTTGTTTTTTGATTATTTTCAGGCATGGATTCACTTTATGTTCGCAATATCATGATTTTTAGTTGGAGCAGCGCTTACTCTATGATAGAAACAGGCACCTATCAAGCAGTTATCAGGTCCTTCTGGAGTTTCGACATGTTCAAATTATCAGATAAAGGTCGCGGAGTGCGGCAGATGTTTGACGATATTGCCCACCGCTACGACCTTCTTAATCGTCTTTTGTCGTTTGGAATTGACCGTCGTTGGCGTCGTTTTGCTGTCAGCCAACTGAGTATACCCAAGCAAGGCTGTGTTCTTGATATCGCGACCGGAACCTGTGATGTTGCTCTTGAGGTTGCTGAGCAGACAGATGCTTCGGTTAAAATTGTTGGTGAAGATTTTACCCAGGGGATGCTCGTTCACGGGCAGAAAAAACTCAATGAGTCGATCCATGGTGATCGAATTATGCTTGTGAATGCTCCTTGTGAAGAGATTCCGCATCCTGATGGGACTTTTGACGGTATCACTATTGCCTTCGGTATTCGAAATGTCGTCGACCGTGCAGCTGGTCTACGTGAAATGTATCGTGTTCTCAAGCCCGGCGGGCGAGCAGTTATTCTGGAATTTTCCAATCCGAAGAGCCAATTGTTTCGCAAAATTTATTATTTTTATTTTCAGAAGATATTGCCAACCATTGGCGGGTTGATTTCTAAACGCAGTGCTTATCAGTATCTTCCCGATTCTGTGATTGAGTTTCCGTCACAAGAAGAATTTTCATCCATGATGGGTGAGGCAGGTTTTCAGCGCCTTCAGTTTACTGATTTGACATTTGGTATTGCCACTGTCTACGTCGGAGATAAGTTACAAGCGTAGCTTTTTTGGGGGGGAGACGACTAATGAATTTTCCCCGTCGCCGCCGGAAACAGCCTGGTTTTGTGACCGGTGTCACATGGTTGAAAATCTGTTCGGGGAAAAGAAAATATGGAATTGGTCTGTCAGGTGTCGTGTCAATGGAGCGATCAGGCTCTGTAGAAGCTGGGACTATTCCTGTTTTGTTTCTCATGGCTCAGGCGGATCATCAATTTTTTTTTTCATCTTTTTGCTTAAACAATGAACCAATGTCTTCGACCAGTTTTCCCGGTAGACCGAGGGTTCGTCTGAAGATACCGAAAACCGTTTTGGACACGGAATCAACCGGAATGACTGCGACCTGAGGCTTTTCGGGTGAACCAGTAATCTTAAAATAGGCAGTGATGAGGGCCTTTTCTTCACCGGTAAGTATCCATCCTGCAATTGGTATATTGGTAATGACCTTGTCAACCGTTCGTAGCGGCATGACTCCCAAGGTGAAATCCATGGTATTGTCAATCAGGTTCTGTGAGCCGACCATGGAAAGATTCATCGCTTCACTGGTAATGGCAAGATCTTCAGTCTCAAGAATTCCTTGACCTATACGCACACTGGCATCCATAAGGCTGAAAGGCATGCCTTCTTCGTCCATATCCGGCAGTTTTCCGGCGAATAACTGTGATACGTTCAGAACTGAAAAACCTTTGCCAAGCTGTGAAATTTGCGCAGGGTTCCGTCTGCGACCTGCAAGTGAATTCCCCCTCGGGCTGTCTGCCAGAACGTTTTGCCGTCCGGTTTTCCTTCCAGGTAAAAATCACCGCTTAGCTTTCCGTTGATCAACCCCGGTTGATCAAATAAATCCTGATGAAGTACCGATGCATTGATCTCCTCAACATGACCGGAGATTTTGAGCGGTCTCGATTTTTCCTTATGAAGGAAGTCAACCCGGGCTTTACACCAGCCTTCACCATTTTCGAAACGGAGCGGAAAGATTGAAAACTGATGATTAAACTCTTTGATAAAGCCTACTGCATTGGTGAAATTCAGTCCTCCCAGGGTCCCCTTTTGGGCCGTAGCTCTGATCTCTATCGGTTTTAACTGCCTGTTGGACTTTGTTTTCGCCGAAGGGGCTCTGTCCGGACCATTAAACAGGTTGATGACGTCCAGAACATTGACGCTGTCGGCCTTGATGTCGAGTTTGACCTGGGGATCACTGAAATTGGCAACACTGCCTGTAACCTGGGCGATGGTGTCCTTTTCAAGGCGAACATTGACGGGGGCGAAGTCTATGCCGTTCCCATCGATTTGCAGGCGACCGTTCAGATCATAAAGCATCAATTCCTGATTAGAAAACACCAGGTCCTGTGCCCTGGCCTTGTCTGCCTGAATATCCAGACTGAGGCGGGGAGAGGACCAGTCACTGAGCAGTCCATTAACGAGGAATTCTGATTCTCCGAGGGACGCCTTGAGATCTGTGAAGCTGAGACCGGAATGATCAAGTCGGGCCGATCCCGTTGTGTTGCGCAAGTCAGCGATGACGGGGGTCAGGTGTGCTCCCCCATCCTGTATGTTGATTGTTCCTTGCAGTCCGTTTTTTTGTTTCTGCAAGGTCAGGGCTGTTTCACCGGTGATCTGTAGCCGTTTGAGAAGTGGAGAAAATGGTTTGAGCTGGGCCAGCTGTAATGGTGCAATGGATAATCCGTAGCTTGTTTGATCGCTGCTGTGGTCGATGTAGCCCGATGCCGACAAGCTGATTTTCCCCAACAGAACGTCAACCCGGTTGAGAGTCACCCCACCTGCAGACAAAGCCCCTGCAGCCGACAGCTGCGCATTGGTTGACTGTTTTTTCTGGAACAGCCATGGGTGCTGTACCTCAACCTGGTTAAAATCCGCCTGGAGCCCAAATGAAGGCCCCTGTAGCGGTCCTCGCAGTTGCAGTGAAAGAGGCACCTCGCCAGCTATGTCCCAATTTTTCAAGGGACGCAGTGTTGAAATTGTTTCCAGCCGTGGTTTGGCCTCGATCAGGAGAGACAGCTCGGGCTTGAGGAAGGGGCTTTCTATTGTGCCGGAAAAATCGACCGGTTCACCACCTATGATCAATATGCCATCACGAATGTCCAGATAGTTATTCTTAAGGCTGAGATCGATGGATAAATCCTGTAATTGCTTTAATTCGGGAATGTTCCATTCCAGACTGCTGAGAGTGAGTTGAGCGTCAATTTGTGGCAAGCCTTTCAGTTCTGTTCCAACTGGCCAGTCTTTGCTGAGTTCGATGAAGAGCAGCTCAACGTCCCCTCGAATAAGCTGGTCCGCCTGTGGAATCCTCCACTTTTTCAATAGCTGCTGGTTCAGCCCCAGATTTGTGACTCCCAGACGTCCGACCAGATAGTTTCTGTCGGCTTGCCGTAAAGAAACAAACTCTCCTGTCAACGGGACACCCAGCAATTCTCCTTTGAGGTTCGATATTGAATCCTGATCCTCGGTAGACGTCCAGGTTCCGTTCAGAGAAAAAAGCTGTTCAGCCGTTTTGCTGGCCTGTAGCGTTGTTTTGAATTGAGTCCCAGTGGATGGTGCGCCTTGGATGTTGATCTCGAGGTTGAGGGCCTCTGGATAGGATTGTCCTTTCAGTTTTGGTATTGATGCCGTCGAAAGATTGTGCAAGTTGAGCTTCAGGCTTTGCTGCTCCTGACGCAGAACGTGCGGGTCGATGCTGGCAGAAAGCTTTGTCTCAAGCAGGAAGTTGGCCTTCTGCTGCGGCAGGTCGCCGCTGATGACCAGTTGGCCTTTCTGGTTCTGTTTCCAGCCCTTGAGAACAGCATGGAGGTTGGCAATCTTTAGCCGCTTCAGAAGACTTTTTTCCTGGGCCTGGTAGATCGTTACTTCTGCGTCATTGACGGTTAAAATACTGATGCCAAGACTGTTGAAAAGTTTGCGGGAGCTCTCTTTAGTGGGGCGTTCCGTTTGCGCTTTCAGGGGGAAAGTCAGGTTGACCAGAGGTTTTTCAATGCTGACCTGGTTGAGGATAAAGCGCTTTTCCAGCAGTGGAGTGATTTCAAGAGTTGCAAGCAGGCGGGGGATGGTGATTATCGGTTGCTCGTCTGCTCCGATCTGGATCTGTTCCAGCTCAAGAGCCAGTCCGTTGCTGTAGGTGAGCGAGCCGTGGGCGATGCTCACCGGCTGATTTAAGGTTGAGCTCAGTTGCGCCTCAAGAGACTGGCGATAGTCATCCAGATTGATCAGGCTGAGAAGCAGGATCAGCAGAGTCACCAGTGTTGCGCAAGTAATCAGCAGGGCGTAAAACAATCTGACCATGATCCGTGCTGATTTAAAAAGCATACCCGATGTCTGTCCTGAATCTTTGATGGATGGAATGAGATGAGAAGCAGTTCATATCATAACTGTTCTCATCAAACTCAGCAAGAGTCAAAGAGGTCTGTCACGCAAAGGATATCTATTCTTTACATGGCTCTCCCCCCTTGATAACATGACGCGCCGTGAGAAACGCTGTTTGCCAAGCTTCAGCCATTGATATTTTGCCGATGAAAATTAAACGTTTAGAAATAGTCGGATTCAAATCCTTCGTTGATAAAGTTTCACTCGATTTCCAGCATGGAATTACTGGCGTCGTTGGGCCTAACGGCTGTGGGAAAAGCAATATCGTTGATGCCATTCGTTGGGTGATGGGGGAGCAGAACGCCCGCCATCTGCGCGGACGAATGATGGAGGATGTCATTTTTGGCGGGAGCGAGGCGCGTAAGCCCCACGGCTTGGCACAGGTGTCAATTGTTTTGATAACAGTGCAGGTGTTTGTCCGCCAGCATATAAAGATTACGCTGAGATCATGGTGACGCGCCGACTGCACCGCAATGGGGAAAGTGACTATCTGATTAACAAAACACCCTGCCGGCTCCTGGACATTACCGAACTGTTCATGGATACCGGCGTCGGAGCCCGGGCTTACTCTATCATTGAACAGGGTAAGGTCGGGATGTTGGTTAGTGCCAAGGCGGAAGAGCGGCGTGCGTTGATCGAGGAAGCTGCTGGTGTAACCAAATTTAAGGCCCGCAAAAAACCGCTTTGCGCAAAATGGAAGCAACCCGGCAGAATCTGGTTCGACTCGGTGATATTATCACTGAAGTTCGTCGCCAGATCAGCAGTCTTAAACGACAGGCTCAGAAGGCGGAAAAATTTCGAGACTACCGTGGGGAGGTCAAGCGAATAGAGCTCTGTCTGAGCGGTAACCGATTTCAGCAGTTGAGCCATGAAGCTGAACTTGTCGTGCAGAAGGAGCAGGAACAATCCGCTATCCTGGCTCGTTTGGATGCGCGTCTTGAGGATGGAGAGTTGCAGCTGTCAGAGCAGCAGCTGCAGTTGTCGATTGCTGAAGCTGATTACGGGAGGGCACAGGAGCAGAATTATCAACTGGGAGCTGAAGTTCAACGGGTCGAAAATGAACTTATCGTTTCAGCCAGACAAAAGAGCATTTTGATGCGCAGCAGGAAGAGTTACAGTCTGAATTAGTGGTGCAGGAAAAACGTCTGCAGCAGCTGCAGGTTGAACATGACGCTCTGACTGAGCGTAAAGACAGCTCTGAGGGTGAACTGCTCCAACTTCAGGCCGGTGTTGATGCAGACGAAGCTGCGCTGAAAGGACGATTAGAAGAAGAACAGCAGCTGAATCAGCATTATGACAGGTGCCGGTCTGAGGTGATGGAGTTGTTTTCTCAATCGAATCGTCTGACCAACAGGCGCGAAGATATTGGTCGGCGGCTCGAGTCGGAAGCTGAGCGTCGGCAGCAGTTACAACAGAGTTCGAAAGCCATTCAAAGTCAACAGGAAGAGCTTAAGGGGAAACGTGAAGTTTTGCTTTGCGAGCTTGAAAGACTGCGAGCTCATTTAGAGGAGCAAAAGCTCAATTGGAAGAATGGTCGTTGCTGCATCAGGCGAAAAGTTCAGCGTTGAAACAGCAGCAAAATTTACAGGCAAATGTCCGCCAGAAGCTCGAAAAAGCACGCTCAATGAAGGAATCCCTTGAAGAACTGCAGAGCCGCGGTGAAGGCTATGGTGAAGGGACGCGCTTGCTTCTGGCAGATCAACAGCAAAGACAAATTGCTGCGGATCTGCTGCGTGTGGATGAACGCTATGAAACGGTTGTCGAAATCGCACTGGGGGAGCGACTCCAGGCTGTTTTAGCAACTGAATTAAACGATTACACTGCCGCTTTAGCCCGTCTTGATGGGCATCAGGCGCGAGCGACATTTCTTATTCCTTCTGCAGAGATTCCTGAATACAGTTTTGCCTCGGGAAGGCCATTATTCGACCTTGTTCTTCCGCTGGAAGGCAAGGAGCAGATTGTCAAACAATTACTGGGTGGTGTTTTCCTAGTTGAGGATATTTCCCTTTACCAGAGACAGTCCTTACCTGTTGGTGTGTCGTTGGTAGATCCGCACGGCTATCGACTGGACTGGCATGGGTTGCTGTCGGGTGGAGACACTCGGGTGAGGGGCTCCGGCTTGTTGAGGCGTCAGCGTCAATTGGATGACATCTACAAGACGGTCTCAACCACTGAAGATGAATATCGTGTCGCCAGTGATACCTGTGAACAGTTTGAAGAGGAATTACTGGAAATTGAAGAACAGCGATCGTATGGTTTATCGCAGCAGCACAGACTTGAACTGCAGCTGGTTGAATTGGGAAAAGACGACCAGGGGATAAAGGCCGAGGAAGAACACCTGAACAGGCGCTTGGAACTGGTACCATGATCTTGAGCAGCTTGATGAAGGACAGGACACGCTCAGGACTGAAGATTGTCATTTGAAGCGGGAACTTGAACTGACCGACGCAAGACGCTCAGAATTGGAGCACCAGATTTCGGAGTTTGAGAGCCGATTGGCAGACGTTCGGTCCGGGTTGGAGCAAAAACGTGAGCAGTTGACGGCACAACGGGTTTCATTCGCCGAGCTTCAGCAACAGCAGCGCGCCTTACACGAAACATTGGCACGGGTCCAGCAACAGCAGGATGAGGCCCGTCAGCGTTGTCTTCAGCTGCAACAGAGATTGGAGTCGACAAAGAATTCAAGTGAGCAGCTGGTTCAGGCTGAAGTCAAATTGCGTACTGAGCTCGATGTTCTGTTGGGACGGCGTGAAGAATTGCAGGTCAGAGTTGAACAGACCCGCGAGAAATATGATGATCAGAAAATTCTCATGGAAGAATTTCGGGAGCAGTTGCGACGGGTGCGATCAGAGGCTGAAGAACTGCGAAAAATGGTTGCGAAATTGCAGCTTAGGCAACATGAACTCCAGGTGGATATGGAGCATGTTCGTCAGACTGTCCTTGATCGTTACCGCGTTGATCTTGCGGAACATCAGGTTCCCGAAGCAACAGAAGATGAGCGTGAGCGTCAGCAGCAACAACTCAAACGCTTGCAACAGAGGATCGACTCGCTAGGTGAAGTTAATCTGATGGCCATCGACGAATATCGTGAGCAAGAGGATCGTTACGATTTTCTTTCCAGCCAGAGAGACGATCTGAACCGGTCTTTGGATGATTTGCAAAAAGCAATCAGCCAGATTAATCGTACGACACGCAGAAGGTTCAAAGAAACATTTGAGTTGGTCAACGAAAAATTCAAGCAGGTTTTTCCTCGTCTTTTCAGAGGCGGACAAGCTGAGTTACGCCTGACCGATGAAGATGATCTGCTTGAAACAGGAATCGATATCATTGTTCAACCTCCCGGCAAGAGATTGCAGAGTGTCAATCTGTTGTCAGGAGGTGAAAAGCCCTGACCGCTGTAGCCTTGATCTTTTCTTTGTTTTTGATTAAACCAACCCCTTTCTGTATCCTTGACGAAGTCGATGCACCGCTGGACGACATTAATATCGATCGATTTGCTGAAATTGTTCGTGAGATGACAGATCAATCGCAGTTTATTATTATCACTCACAGTAAGAGAACAATGGCGATTGTTGACACGATGTATGGGGTGACAATGCAGGAACCGGGGGTCTCGAAATTGGTTTCTGTGCGATTGAATGATCCGTCGCCGCGGACAGATCATTCACGCTCAGCCCTGTCGGCTTAGATTGGTCTCCAACGGGACAGGAGGTTTTGATGCCTTTTAAGTCGTTATTGAATAGATTGCTGGAGGATATACCGGGTGCTCTCGGGGTTATTATCATAGACTGGGAAGGAGAGGCCGTTGATCAGGTCGCCGGAATCAATGAGTATGATATCAAGGTTTTGGGGGCTCACAGCGGCATCATTCTAAATCTGTTGCGAGATGTTCTCGCACGTAGTGATGGCGGTGAATTGAAAGAAGTGGTGATACGAACTGGCGAACACAAAACGCTGATAGCGCCATTGACTAAAGATTATCTACTCGTCCTGTATCTCGGTGCCGACGCCATCGTGGCCAGGGCGACGTTCAGGATGCACAGGTGTGTTAATGAGCTGCGTCATGAATTTACTTTTGACTGAGCAACTTTATAGTGTCTTTTTTGTCTGGAAGGTAGGGAATTAGCTTTTTATGGAATGGTTGAACGAATTCAGTTGGGCCCAAGTGGTCGAATGGCTCAATGTGGCAATAGCATATCTGTCGCAGCATTTAACAAATTTGGGTGTTCCTGAGGAATACAGATCTATCGCCGCGCTGGGGATTATTTATCTTGGTGCAACCTTGCTGGTTCTCATTTTTATCCTGATTCTGCTGAAAATTTTCGGGGGAGGAAAGAGCAAAGATGATTCTGCTCTTGAACAGCAGGATTTTGAACCAGAACCAGAACCAGAACCAGAACCAGAACCAGAACCAGAACCAGAACCGGAGCCACTCAGTTTGTTCGAACGGCTTAAGCGAGGATTGGCGAAAACTCAGTCATCGCTGGTCGGTCGTGTCGATAGTCTGTTACGTGGCCGGACTGTTATTGATGAGGATCTGATCGAAGAATTGGAAGAAATCCTGATAACAGCTGATCTCGGCATGCAGACGACACAGAAATTGATAGCCTCTTTGGAAAGTGGGCAGGCCAGGGGCACTCTGGAAACCCCTGATCAGGTCCGCCAGTTATTGATGGAAGAGTTGCGGCAGATCCTGCAGTTTGAAAGTAAACCGTTGACTGTGGACAGCCATTCTCCTTTTGTTATTATGGTCGTTGGTGTCAATGGTGTCGGTAAGACGACCACAATAGGAAAACTGGCTAATCAACTGGCAGGAGAGGGGCGGAAAGTTATTCTTGGCGCAGGTGATACTTTTCGTGCTGCAGCCGCTGAACAGCTTGAAATATGGGGAAAACGTGCCGGTGTTGAAGTTATTCGTCATGCTGAAGGGGCTGATCCCGGGGCCGTGGCGTTTGACGCTGCCAAAGCTGCCGTGGCCAGGAAAGCTGACGTTCTGATCCTTGATACCGCAGGACGGCTGCATACAAAAGTTAATCTGATGGAAGAATTGAAGAAAATCAGACGAATTCTTGATCGCGAAGTCCCCGGAGCTCCACACGAGACGATGTTGGTGCTTGACGCCACAACCGGGCAAAATGCTCTGACTCAGGCCAAGCTTTTTAATGAAGCGGTTGATTTGGATGGCCTTGCCCTGACCAAGTTGGATGGTACTGCCAAAGGAGGGATTGTGATTGCGATCGCTGCCGAGTTGAGCTTACCTGTTCGTTTTGTCGGTATTGGTGAAGGGGTTGATGATTTGCGACCCTTCGATCCTGAAATGTTTGTCTCCGCATTGTTCGATGAATAGATTTGCGGGTGCCTAGAATTCGATTAAGAGAGATCTGTTGATATGGATGTGCTGGATCAGCTGGAAGCGGAAGTCGATAATTTGATAAGTCGGAACAGAACTCTGGGGCAAGAGCGTAATCAGCTTTTAGGTGAGAAGGAAGTCTGGATGCGTGAGCGTGAGCAGCTGATTGCCGAAATCGAAAGAATTCTCGGCCGTATTGAGGCTCTGCGACAGGAGGACTCTTGAGTTCAACGATTCGTATTAAAATTCAGGGGCGTGAATATTCTCTGCGAAGCCAGGAATCGGAGCAGCAGGCTCAGCGTGTTGTTGATTTCGTCGAACAAAAACTGGAGGAGACCGCCGCAGGGCGTTCTGTCGATACCCGGGATTTAACCGTTTTGACACTGCTGAATCTGGCTGGTCAGTATCTTCAGTTGCGGGATCAACAGGAACAGTCAGGTGCGGATTCACAGTACCGGTTGGAGCAGATTATTACTCGCCTTAAAGAAGATAATTCTGGTTGCTAAAGATGTTCAATAAAATGTATGATTCAGTTAATCATGCATTATGGTGTGTCAATCACCCTGACCTCAGGGATTCAGATAGATCGGTAAGGCACCAGACTAATAGGTATTGTTACACCGAAAAGGTGTTACGTACCCTGCCTGTCGGCAGGGGGATACAGTTTTTGAGACCATAAAAAGTAAGTTTTGCTGCGGGGCAACCGCGGAGTACGGGTAGATTGTTTCCTCGTGGTTTCAAAGTCTGTTCTTGTCGACACTTCACCAGTGGCCAGTGCCTTCCCATCCAACGTTTCTCTGATGTCTGCGGATTGCCATAGCTTTTATACAGGTTTTTATGGGCAAGGCAGAACTTCGTCAGCAACTACTGACATTACGCAATAACATGGAGCCTCGACGGTATGAGGAAATGAGTCTTCAGGTTCAGCGGACTCTACTTGGTACCAAGGTGTTCCAAAATGCCAAATGCCTGGCGCTCTACAGCCCGATCTACAATGAGGCTGGGACGGAGGAGCTGTTCCTTGCCGCATCGGGGGCGGGAAAACAGGTCTGCTATCCACAGGTCGTTGGCCGGACATTAAGATTCTGCAGGGTCAGATCTTTAGATGAACTGAGCTGCGGAGCATTTAATGTCCTGGAGCCGTGCTCCGCAGCCGCCGTGAACCCTCAGACGTTGGACCTGATGGTTTTGCCGGGGATTGCGTTTGATTTTGCCGGCCGAAGACTGGGGTATGGCCAGGGGTTTTATGATCGGTTTCTGGCCGATAATAGTGTGAATTTTATAACGGTTGGGCTTGGATTTGATTTTCAACTGAAGGACTCATTGCCGGAAGAACGGCACGACCGGAAAGTTGGTTTTGTAGCGACGGAGTCCAGGTTTATCCCCTGCCGAGAACTTCGGACAGGTTTAATATAAACTCTGCAAAGGGAGTATTTATCGTGCATGCTGATATTTTGACAATTGTCGTAGCTCTAGTGATCTTGGGATCCGGGGTTTTCTTGGGGATGTTTCTTAGACGAAAACTGTCTGAGTCAAAAGTTAATAACGCTAAGGTTGAAGCACAAAAATTGTAAGTGATGCCGTCAAGGAAGCAGAGTCCACTCTTAAGGAGGCCAGGATTCAGGCCAAAGACGTTGTGCTCGAAGCAAAGGCGGACTGGGAAGAGGAGGCGCGTGAATTAAGACGTGAAATTCATTCCCATGAGAACCGGCTGCAGCAGAAGGAAGAAAACCTTGAGCGCAAAGCAAATCACATCGAGGAGCGGAGTGAGGAGCTGATTAAAAAAGAAGATAATATTCGGAAGCAGGCTGACCGGATACAGAAAAGACTGCTCAGATTGATCAACTCTATATCGACCAGCTCAAGCAGCTGGAAAAAATATCAGGTATGAGCAATGAACAAGCCAAGCAGCAATTGATGGATTCAATGCTGAGCGAAGCCAGGCATGATGCGGCCAAGAGTATCAAGAAGATTGAAGAAGAAGCAATTGAGACTGCGGACAAAAAGGCACAGAAAATTATGGCTTTGGCCATTCAGCGATATGCCGGGGATTTTGTCGCTGAAAAGACTGTCAGCGTTGTCCCTCTGCCCTCAGACGAAATGAAAGGGCGGATAATTGGTCGTGAGGGCCGAAATATCCGTGCTATAGAAGCTGCAACCGGGATCGACCTGATAATCGACGATACACCTGAAGCTGTTGTGATCTCCGGTTTTAATCCGGTTCGTCGTGAAGTTGCTCGGATCGCTCTGGAGAGATTGATCGCCGATGGTCGAATCCATCCTGCACGTATTGAAGAGCTGGTTGAAAAAGCTCAGGAAGAAGTCGATGAAGAGATTCGACAGGCAGGAGAGCAAGCAACCTTTGACGTCGGCGTTCATGGAATTCACCCTGAAATCATCAAATTACTGGGGATGCTGAAGTACAGAACGTCCTATGGCCAGAACGTTCTGACCCACTCCATAGAAATGGCGTTTCTGTGTGGAATGATGGCTGCCGAATTGGGGGTAAACGTTAAACAGGCCAAGCGGGCAGCCCTGTTGCACGATATCGGCAAAGCCGTCAGTCATGAGCTTGAGGGCTCCCATGCGGTTAATGGTGGTGAGCTTGCGCGTAAATATGGAGAATCTCCTAAGATAGTACATGCCATCTCCGCCCATCATGAAGACGAAAACCTGATACCGTCCTGGCCATTCTGGTTCAGGCAGCAGATGCGCTGTCCGGGGCTCGTCCCGGTGCGCGAAGGGAAACTCTGGAAACCTATGTCAAGCGACTGCGTGATCTGGAGCAGATCGGCACATCCTTCAACGGTGTAACCGGTTGTTTTGCTATCCAGGCTGGACGTGAGATACGAGTCATGGTTGCGAGTGATGAAATCTCCGATGAATTTTCGCATGTTTTGGCAAAGGATATTGCCACTAAGATTGAGCAGGAAATGACTTACCCGGGACAGATTCGTGTGAATGTTATTCGTGAAACCCGCGCAGTAGAATACGCCAAATAGTTTTTCCGGTGGATCAGGTTGTTAATCAGCGGGGCCTGCCCTCCCTTTTTTTCGAGAGAGGGGGCGGGCCCTCTTTGCGTGTGTGGAGTTATTGTGAAATTACTGTTTATCGGTGACATTGTCGGAAAGGCTGGCAGGAAGATTTTGAGCGAACAGCTTGACCGCTTGATTGACCGTCACTATGTCGACCTGGTTGTGGCCAATGGCGAAAATGCTGCAGCCGGGTATGGTTTGACAGTTCCGGTTCTTAAAGAACTTTTTAATGCCGGGGTCGATGTTGTCACCTCGGGGAATCACATCTGGGATAAAAGAGAGATTTATCCCGCTCTTGAGCAGGAAGAGCGGCTTCTTCGTCCGGCGAACTACCCATCGGGCTTGCCGGGACGTGGAACCGGAGTTTATGAAACAGCTGCAGGAGTCAAGGTTGGAGTTATCAACCTTGAAGGACGAGTCTTTATGAAGAACCTGGAGTGTCCGTTCCGTATGGCAGATGAACTCGTTGCAGAATTGAGGCGGTCAACAGCGATTATTTTGTCGATTTTCATGCTGAGGCAACCAGTGAAAAGCAGGCCCTGGGGTATTATCTTGATGGCCGTGTTTCAGCTGTTGTAGGAACGCATACTCATGTACAGACCGCTGATGAAAAATACTGGCAGCGGGAACCGGATATCTGACCGATGTTGGTATGAGCGGCAGTCAGGACGCTATCATCGGGAATCAAAAAGAAGCTGCCTTGGATAGGTTTTTGACGCAATTACCTGTTCGGCTCGAAGTTGCTAAAAAAGACCCGCAGTTGTCGGCTGTGTTGTTGACGATTGACGAAGAGACAGGTAGCTGTACCCAAATTGAGCGTATTCAGCAAAAGAGCGATAGATTATGTGTTGATTGACATTGATTCGGCGGTATTTCTGCTGAATCAATATCAATCATTCGAAAAGTCCGACTGGATTTGTCGTAGCAGGATGTTTAGCGGAAAACATCGCTAAATCAAATGCTTTAAAATGATTGCTGAGGATATCGAAAAATGTTTAAAAAAAGTATTGACGATCTTGGCTTCGATTGGATATAACTGCGCTCCGTTGATCGAAGCGGTGGCCAACGTGGGCTACCTAGGGCAACGGCAAAATAAAAAGAAAAAAGAGGTTGACGGCGGGTTCCTGATTAGTTATAACCACCGTCCACCGCACGCACTAACGAGATGAACATTGGTTCGAATCGAT
>LQAH01000079.1_pt1 | contig 36505 bp, 53 predicted proteins | sample 1535791 | NCBI WGS metagenome assembly LQAH01 (sample SAMN04331585, study PRJNA305678) | bioreactor metagenome | isolation source: bioreactor_4 inoculated with Wadden Sea sediment 2nd replicate of a... | place: Germany:Bremen
AAAGACAGGAATTCCATTTGTTATAAATGCAAGAACAGACATCTATCTGCTGCAGACCGGAAATCATGATACTAATGCTTAAAAACACAGTGGAAAAAGCTGCAGCCTTAAAAAAAGCAGGAGCTGACTGCATATTCATACCCGGAGCTCTGGATGAAAAAACAATAATTGATTTAAGAGAAAATATTGAACTTCCTATAAATCTTTTCATGCATACTGCATTTCATAAGATAGAAAGACTTGAAGAGATTGGGATTAACAGATTAAGCAGCGGTTCCGCTCCTGTAAGAACTGTATTTAACAAACTTATTGAGGTATCTGCAGATATGAAAGACGGCAACTGCAGCCCTGTACTTGACCACAGTTTTAACTATGCAGCTGCAAACAGCTTTTTCAGCTCATAAGTATAAAACCTATAATACAGAGAAAGATATGAAGTATATTAAATACCTGTTATTCTGATGCTTTAACCTTTTCAAGAGAGTGTTCAAAAAATCTAGAATCTGGTTTTCATCCTTAAATTCAGGAGCTGCATCCGGAACTCCCTTATAATAAATACTCATATCAGGATTCTTCTTTGATCCACCTTTTCTAAAGAAAAGAATTTCAGTTTCAGACATAGTTAAGAAATCACCATATGCTTTTTTAATAATATTCTCTTTTTTTATCTTCTTATATTTAACAAGTGTATTATCATCACCTGAAAAAACATTTGATTCAATTACACTGTATTTACGGTAGGGAAGATTATCAGCATCAAGAGGGATTAAATTGATATACACAGTATTTGATTCAATTTCCGAACCTTTCAATACAGCCCAGAAAACAGCAACTCCATCTTTTTCAAATATATAATCTGCTCCGTAATGTTTATTGTCCTGCGAATACAAAGAGACTCCCAGAAACATAAAAAAGAATAAAGCCAAAGATAACTGTTTTTTTCATTTTTCACCTCTTAAGGATTTTCATTCGTTTTTCATCGAGAATAATACCGACTTCCTGTCCTTCTTTAAATGCATCCTGACCATAAAGATCGTACAGGGAAACTTTCAAAGAAAAACTGTCAGATTCAACAGTATAATCCACCCTGTCTCCGAGAAAAGACTTGGCAGTAACAGTTCCTGTAAGTACAGAATTGTCATTAACATTTTCAAGAGTTACAGCCTCGGGCCTGATAAGAACATCAACTTTTTCTCCTGCTGATATTTCTCTTAAAACATTTGATACTTTAAATTTTAACATTTTCAATATCAACCAATGCTGTATCTCTGTCAATATTGATTGCCGTAGATGGTATTGAATTGATTACACCGATAAATTTGGCAACAAATTCTGTTTCAGGATTAAAATACAGTTCTTCAGCTGTACCAATTTGAATTATATCACCATGATTCATTACAATGATTCTATCAGATATAGCCATAGCCTCTTCCTGGTCATGAGTTACATAAAGAGTACTGATAGATAACGATTTCTGAAGTTTACGTATTTCGCTTCTTGTTGAAATTCTAAGTTTTGCATCAAGGTTGGAAAGTGGCTCATCAAGAAGAAGCACCTTAGGTTTGATAACAACAGCTCTTGCAAGAGCTACTCTCTGTTGCTCGCCGCCTGACATCTGGTGAGGAAACTGGCCTTCATAACCGTCCAGTTTCACAAGAGTAAGCGCCTCATTAACCAGTTTATCAATTTCTTTTTTCTCATAATTTCTTATTTTAAGACCATAGGCAACATTTTCATAAACAGACAAATGCGGAAACAACGCATAATTCTGAAAGACAAAACCAATATCTCGCTGGTTTGCCATTTTATCGGTAACATCTTCCGATCCGATAATTACTTTTCCGTTATCAGGTTCTTCAAATCCTGCAAGCATTCTCATTGTAGTAGTTTTTCCGCATCCTGACGGTCCCAGAAGTGTTAGAAGTTCACCCGGTTCAACAGTCAGGCTGACGCCGTTAACTGCATTGATTTCACCCTTCAGCTGATGTATATATGTTTTAACAAGTTTCTCAAGTTTAATATTTACAGACTCCATATAATTCTCCTTATGCTCCGAATAAAGATGTCATTCTCATTGCACCCGGCTGCCTTAAAGACTTCAATCCGAAGCTGATGCATGATGTAACGATAAATACGACAATAACTACAAAGACTGAAAATGCAGCAGAGACACCAAGGTGTAATTCTGTCATATTTTCAAGGATACTTACTGTTATAAGGTTCCAGTTTAATGATACCAAAAAAATAGCAGCACTTATTGCAGTCATAGACCTGATAAATACAATACCAAGACCAGAAAACAATCCGGGTAGAACCAGGGGGATTGTTATCCGCCTGAAAGTATGAACTGAAGATGCACCTAAACTGGAAGAAGCCTCTTCAATTCCGGGATGTATCTGCTGAAGAATTGCAACAGTAGTTCTAATTCCATACGCCCCATATTTAGCAACATTACAGAGAATAATAATTACAGCTGTTCCTGTTAGTAGAAAAGGTTTTTTGTTAAATGTAATCAGATATGCAATACCGACAATAGTACCGGGAAGTGCGTAATTCAACATGGAAACTACTTCCATTAACTTTCGCGAAAAATATTTCTTCTTAGCAGTTATATATCCAACGACAACCCCGTAAAGGCCACCTGCTAGCATTCCTGAAATAGCAATAATCAGAGTATCTTTAATAACTTTTCCGCCCCTGGTAAAAATATGAGTATAATGAGAAAAAGTAAATGAATTATCTGCTCCGAACGCCTGTATCAGGGATGCATATAAAAGAAGAGCATAAAAATAAAAAATAAAGATTATTGTTAAAAGACATATAAAAAGGAAGAAATACCGAGTATTATTTCCAACGCTTTTAAATTTTGTCTGAGAACCGGATTTACCTGTTATTGTCACAAAATTTCTTCTGCCGACCCAGTATCGCTGAAGAAAAAAATACAGCAAGTGACGGAATAAGCAGAACAAAAAGACAGAATAGCTCCGCCCTTTATATCAAACAAACCTGTAATCTGCAGAAACGCCTCTGTAGGAAGAAGAGGAAAACTGTTTCCCGCAAGTATTAAAGGTGTTGCAAAATCAGCAAGAGAGGCAGCAAAAAGAAGCAGAAAAGAGTTTGCAAGACCTGATGTGGACAAAGGCAGAGTAACTTTTCTGAATACTTCAAACCTTGTACTTCCGAGACTGAAAGCCATATCTTCAACAGTAGGATCAATTCCTCCCAGAATTCCTTTAAGAGTAATATAGGAAATCGGAAAATATGTAATTGTTTCTGCAAATAAAGTACTCCACATACCGTATACATTAAAATTCTCCATACCCAGAAGAGAATGTGTAATAAGACCTTTAGGGCCGAACGAGAATATTACTGTAATCGCCATTGTAAACGGTGGAGAAATTAGAGGAAGAATTATAGCCCAGTCAAGAAGGCGAGACCACCACTTTGGAAGATTTGCTCTTACCGAAGTAAAAGCAAAGAAAAAACCCAGAGCAGTCCCTGATAAGCCGACAAGAGCTCCAAGAAGAATACTGTTCCAGCCTGCAATCATTGTATATTTTTTTCAGTAAAACTTCTGAAAAACCGGAGAAATTAAAATGCCCGCCTTCAGTAAAAGCAAGAGAAAGAATCTTAAAAATCGGTAGCAGTACAAATACTGCGAGAAAAATCCAGATTACAACCACACTGAGAAGAAGTGCGGGATCCTTAACCAGATTTCCAAAAGAATCAGCTTTTTACTTTTAATTGCAATGACGGACATTTTTTCTCCTATAAAGCTTTCGAGTTTTTAAAAAGCCCCGACCGCTTATGATAAAACCAAGATTTTATCATTACACTTAAATTCTGAAATTTCCTACTGCTGTAAGACAGTTTCAATCCAGGTGTTTACTATTCTTTTTCTGTTTTCACCCGCATATTCTGAATCAATTGGGAAAATTCTTTCAGCGCTTTCAAGAGCTTCTGTAAGAGAATCAAGCTGTTTTACGCCTGGATATGTAGGGATGAAATTAATCTTATATGGTGCATAGTAATTCTGCATCTCTTCTGTTGTTGCCCAGTCAATCAGTTTCTTTGCAAGTCCGGGGTGTTTTGCACCTTTAATAATAGCTATACCCTCTGCAGCTGAACCAATACCTTCTTTTGGAAAGGAAACAGCAACATCGTAACCAGCCTGCTGTGTTTTAAGAGCATCAACTATAAAAAATATACCCATACCAGCCTGTCCAAGACCTACAGGAATTGTTCCGCCGCCGCCTGATTTTGTATACACCTGTACATTATTTGAAAGTTTTTTCATATATTCGAAAGAAGCAGCTTCGTCTCTGTTATTAACTTCAAGTATTGAAAATATTCTTGTAACTGCTGTACCTGATGTTCTTGCATCGGCAAACTGAATCATTTTTGTATATTTAGGATCAAGAATATCATCCCATGATGTAGGAGCCTGAAGATTATTTTCTTTCAGGAACTCTTTATTACTCATAAAACAAAGCGGATCATCTGCAATAGCGGTCCAATATCCATCTTTATCTTTAAATCTACCTTCCAGTTTATCATAAGCAGGTGGTTTATAAGCATCAAAAACCCCTTCCCTTGCTCCTGCTCCGAATGTTTCAATAGGTCCTCCGAAAAGAACATCTACCTGAGGATTTTCTTTTTCTGCAATAACTCTTGCAAGTGCTTCACCAGAAGAAAATCGCATAAAATTAACATGGATTCCTGTTGCTTTTTCAAATTCTTCAAACATTGGTGTTGCCCAGTTTTCAGGCCAGATGGAATAAGCATTGAGAACAGTTCCTTCATCAGCTTCTTTTGCTGCTTCCTTCTTTCCGCCTGCAAAAACCAGAGAAAAAGGGAGAATCAGAATTAAAGCCGCCAGCAGTATTTTTTTTATAAATACTCATAATTACCCTCCTATAGGTAAAATAAAATTAAATGCTTCAGGTTTAAATATGTCATGAATAAATTTAAGCCGGGATATTTTAGAATTTACTTTTATTAATCATATTCTTGCATATGTTAATTGTCAATCATTAAAAACCCTCCCAATGTTAGGTATTAAACATTGTTTTTATCAGCTAACAATTTTTTGTTTATTTTTATAACATTTATACAATTTTTATAGATATAATATATCTGCAACAGTTATTATATGGTAATATTCTAACAATGAACAAAGAAGACAGATTAGATCAAATAAAAGATATTCTCAAAAATTGATAAAGTTTCAAAATGTTCCGTTACTTTCAGAAAAACTGAATGTATCCCATATGACAATCAGAAGAGATATAAAGGAACTGCTGCTCAATAACTCTGTTAAAACACTTCATGGCAGTATCATACTAAATTCTGAAAATGATATTGAATCAGATGAAAAACTTTACTCAATTGACCGAGCGGAATCGCTTAACATAGAGGAAAAAGAAAAAATAGGAAAACTAGCTGCTTTATGTATTGAACCTGACGATACATTAATAATTGATTATGGATCAACAGCTGAATATATTACAAAATATATTCCGGATGATATCCCACTCACAGTTTTGACCTATTCCCTGAATGTTATTAACGATATTGTAAAAAGAGAAAACTGTAAATTAATTTTTACTGGAGGCGTATTTCACAAAAGCACGCTATCTTTTGACAGCCCGGAAGGGATTGAAATGATAAGAAATTTCAGGGCTCACAAAGCATTTATTACTGCAGCAGGAATTGACAATAAATTCGGAGCAACCTGTTCCAATTATTATGAAAAGGCCTACAAAAAAAGAACTTCTCAAATCATCTATAAAAAAAATTCTATTGGTTGACTCTTCAAAATTCGGGCAGATAAGATCAGTTCACTTTGCAGATTTAGAAGAGTTTGATGAAATTATCACTGATAATGGAATACCTGAAGAATACAGAGAAATAATTAATTCTCTTGGAATAAAACTTAAGATCGCAGAATAAAATAATATTTCTTTTTTGTTCTTATTATTCTAAAATAGATACATGGCTATATACACAAGCAGAAAAGAATACAATACAAAAGCTCACATGGGAATGATTGATATTACATCTGATTTCCAGAAAGCTCTTAATACAGCTTATAAGGAAAAAGGTATAAGCGACGGAATTATTACAGGATTTACAACAGGCGGTGTTGCCGGTCTCACTACTCTTGAATTTGAGCCGGGACTTGTCTACAGCGATCTTAAGAAAGCCCTCGATATATTCTCACCATATACAGATGAAACAGGAAAAGTTATTCATTATAAGCACCATGAGACATGGCATGATGACAACGGTTCAAGCCATATAAAAGCTGCCCTCCTTTCACCGTTCATCACTATACCCGTTACATCAGGAAAACTGGAAATTGGTCCATGGCAGAATCTCACTCTTATTGAATGCGATACAAGAGACAGACACAGAGAAGTGGTGTTTAAGGTAATCGGGGAATAAGGCAGGCAGAAAAGAATGGATATTTATCATATAACAGCAATAGCTGTTGCTCTTTCCATGGATGCACTTGCAGTCTCGGTAGTTAACGGCTTTGTAATTAAAAATCTTCATTATACCCATGCTCTGAGAATTGCTTTTTTCTTCGGGCTTTTCCAGGCAGTTATGCCCCTTATAGGATGGGCTGCAGGATTTTATTTCAGGGGATATATAGAATCAGTAGATCACTGGATAGCATTCGGTCTTCTTGCTTTTATAGGAGGCAAGATGATCTATGAATCAACAATCGTAAAAAAAGATGTTTGCGAAACAGATAACTGTAAAAAAAACTGTCTTAATTTCGGAACGCTTATTATACTTTCAATTGCAACAAGTATTGATGCCCTTGCTGTAGGGATAAGTTTTTCAGTACTGCACATAAACATAATTGAACCTGTTCTTATTATCGGGCAATAACATTTATAATTTGTCTTGCAGGGGTATATATAGGTGACAAAATCGGTCATTTTTTCGAGGATAAGCTTGAATTGGCAGGAGGTATTATTCTTATAATCATGGGTTTTAAAATTCTTTTGTCGCATATTCACTGATTAAAAGATTCAGCTTTTTTTGTTTTTCAATGCTTCTCATCATTCGGGATAAAATTATTAATGACAAAAAAATCCAAAACCTATTGAAATGTGACCTGATTTCTCCCGTTATTTTTAGAAGAGTAAAGAGCATTATCAGCCCTTTTTATAAGCTGAGATAAATCATCATCTTCCTTATAAACAGTTGCACCGAACTGGCTGTTATTGTTCGGACCTCAGGGAATGTATAGCTTTCAATCACCTGCCTCAGTTTTTTCCATAAGCTTTTTTTATTCCCTCTTTTATTTGCTTCAGGACAGATAATTAGAAATTCCTCCCCACCCCATCTACCGAGAATATCAGCTTTTCTGATATTTAATAATAATAACTGAGAAATTGAAACCAGCATTGAATCGCCAACAGGATGTCCGTATGTATCATTAATCATCTTAAAATGATCAATATCTATTATAATTACTCCAAAAGTATTTTTGTACCGTACAAATCGAGAAATTTCATATTTTAGAGTTTCATCAAGTTTAATACGATTATAGAGACCAGTCAGCTGATCAGTTATTGCCAGCTTATTCAGTTCACAATTTTTTTATTTCCAGCTGATTTTTTAAAGTTTTTAAATCATAGAACAGCTGCTGAATCTGTTTTTTCTCAGCAGCAAGTTTCTGTTCCAATAGATAATTCCGGATAATATTATTATTGAACTGAAAAGTATTTTCCAGACAAGGGAATAATCAGTGGAAACTATATTGATTTTTATCCATTTATTGTAAATGCGGTTATGCTCTTCCGGAGTTATTTCACTAAGGACTTTGTTAAATAATTCAATTGTCTTTTCATGCCCCTCGGGAAGACCGATTCGATGTTCAAAAACATATTCGGTTTTTCCGGCAATACTTAAATCCAGATTATTTTTATTAATAACATTTTTAACAACAGCCATATGTCCTACAAAGGCAAATATTTTTCCTTTTTCAAGAAATCTAAGTCCTTCTTTTCACATTTTTAAAAGTTACAAGTTCAATATCAGGATAATTATTTTTCAAAAAATTAAAAACTTGTATAACCTTCTCCGACACCTACTTTTTTTCCAATTAATTCATGTGTATAACTGATGAAATCTATATCCGTTTTTGTAACAATTACCAAAGGGAATGAGATATAAGGTTCAGTTAATAAAGCTGCAGTTCCTATATAATCATCAGCGGCAAGTGCAGGTATAAGATCAATATCCTTTCTAACAAATTTATCAAGAACCTCCTTCCAGGAACTGCTTCTGACAAATTCCATTTCCAGGCCTGTTTCATCTCTGATAATTGTTAAATAATCTGCAATAATACCCTTAAATTCAGGGTATTCATTTACATATGAAAGAGGCTCCCATTCGACTTCACTAAACCTGAGATGCCCAATATTCGCAATCCATTCGTTTTCATCTTCAGACAAGTCAAGACAAAAATCTTTCAGCAAGAATTATGAGTAATATAGATTGAATAATTATTACACTTATATTTTTTTTATTCATTAATTTTTATATGCTGAACTATTTTTATAACCTATTCCTATCACAACAGTTCAATTAAATATTTAAAACATTTTCCTGACATTTTCAATCCAGCAAAATATTTAAAACTACATTGTAAGCAGAATAACAGCTCCAAGAGCTATTCTGTACACAGCAAAAGGCATAAGCCCCTTCTTTTTCAGATAGTTCATGAAAAACTTCACAACAAGAAGAGCTATAAAAAAATGAAACAACAGTTCCGGTAAGAATTGTCATCCACTCATTAAATGAAAAATCAAGTCCTGTCTTCATAAGCTTGTAAACTGAAGCTCCCATGATTGTAGGGATGCCGAGGAAAAATGAAAACTCTGCAGCAAGAACTCTGTCGAATCCGCAGAATAGACCGCCGATTATGGTTGATGCAGAACGGGACATTCCGGGCCACATAGCAAGACACTGAAAGAATCCTACGATAAGAGCCTGCTTAACTGTAATCCCTTCCGGAGTGCTGACAGATGATGCATTTTTTTCTTTTTTTCTGCAATTATCATCAATACTGCACCTGTAAGAAGAGCTATTGCTACACTTGTTGTATTGAATAAATACTTTTCAAGGATTTCATCAATCATTACACCTATAACAGCAGCTGGAAGAAAACCGATAATGATTTTCTTCCAGAGACTCATCACTCTTTTAACTTCAGGATTATCCTTCAATTCTCCACCGTCTTTCAATCCTGAGGGAATATTTCTTTCCTGAAATATACAACAACTGCCAAAATTGCACCGAACTGTATAACTATATCAAACATTGCTTCGAAAGATCCTTCAAAGCTTAGGAAGCGGTTTGCAATTATAAGATGTCCGGTTGAAGAGACAGGAAGAAATTCTGTCAGCCCTTCTATTATTCCAAGTAATACTGCTTTAAGTATCAATTTAATTTCCTTTATTTCATTTTTGCGTAAAGCCTGAAAATATCGCTTCTTTTTATCCTGCCGATAATCCTGGTAGGATCTTCAGGACTTACTACAGGTATCTTCCCGTAGCTTGATTCCAGCATTTTAGCAGAAGCTTCATATAAATCATCTCCGGGGAATACAAACTGCGGGGGATCTATAACTTTCATTATTGATGTTGATGCAGGATATTCTTTTACATATACAAAATCAACAAGCTTCTCAAGTTTAACAAGACCTTTAATTCTGTTTTTTCTGTCCCTCACAACAAGAGGAAATATACCTTCATTGCCTTTAAGATTTTCTGCAAAATCACCTATTGTTGAATCGGGCGATACTTCAACAGGGATTTTCTTTTCCATAAAATCATATACAAGCATACCGGAAAGAAAACGCTCTTCAAGCTTATTGCTGTGTGCAGGTGATTTAAATCTGTTTTCAACCTGTGTCTTATAAATTGTAAAACTTTTTTGTAAGTACAATTGTTGTAAGACATACAATTATCAGAGGCGGAAGAAGCTTGAATGTCCCTCCTATTTCACAGACCATAATTACAGAGCCGAATGGAGCTTTTGATACTGCTGCGAAAAATCCTGCCATACCTACAAGCATCATTGCCTCCGGTTCCGGTACAGGAAGCGGAAAATTAATTGCTGTTAAAAGTTCTGAAGCACCTATCCCAAGAAGCCCTCCGATTAAAAGAGAGGGTCCGAATACACCGCCGGAACCGCCTGTTCCTATTGCAAAACAGGTGGCGGCAAGTTTAGCAGCAAATATTGCAAATATAATTAATACTCCCGGACGGTCATTGAGCACATCCATTAAAATAGAAAAACGCGGTCCAAGCACATGAGGATATATAAGCCCTAAAAGAGCAACCCCTATTGCACCGAAAAACGGAAACAGAAAATTAGGGATAAAAGAATTCTCTGCTGTTTCTTTAAATACATCAAAGATTTTTACAAGCAGCCAGCCTGCGCCTGAACATAAAACTGTAAATATTATAATATGCGGTATTTCTGCAATACCGTTAAACTGTAATCAAGAGTCTGTATGATAAATGTAGGGCTGTTAAGACAGGTCGCAACAAAAAATCCTGTAACAGAAGCAAGAAGTGCAGGAACAAGAGCTCTTGTCTCATAATCTTCGCGGTACAGCATTTCAATACTTGTTAATGCTCCGCCTAAAGGCGCCTGGAAAACTGATGCAATTCCAGCCGCTGCACCTGTTACCATATATGTATGGCTGTCTTTTTTGCAGATTTAAATTTGCCTGCAAGCCATGAACCTGTTCCGGATCCTATTAAAACAATTGGGCCCTCAAATCCGCCTGAAGTACCGCAGCCGAGAATTGAACTTGACGCAAAAATTTAATAATAGTTGTACGCGGCTTAATAATTGCATTTTTAAAGTGGAATGAATTTATATATGTAGAACTTCCCGTACCTGCTGCATCAGGAGCAAATCTTGAAACTATCCATGAAGATATAAGCGTAACAAGAGGGAGAAAAATAAGTATACTCCAGTACGGTATGCTGTAGTAGGCACTGCTGTCGCCTAAAGCGGCAAGATAGGTAAATCTTCCAAGGTAAATAACTGCACCCTTGAAATTACACCTACAAATCCGCATACAAGACCGATAAACAGTGAAAACCATATCCTGGTCCAGTCGGTTGTACCGATTTCCCTGTTTGAAATATCTTCATATTTAAAAGGACTTTTCATGCCCTGTTTTCCAGACCGATTTTCTTTTTTTGACGGCCTGCGGTTCTGCCGGTTTGCCCCGAAGGTTTAGAACCGGAACTGTAATTCAGTTTTTCAAGTATATCGTCAAGCCGGTTTTTTTCTTTCATTTACCATTCCCGGAAATATTTTAATACAGTGCAAATGCAGAGTATTTAATAATCAGACAATCCTGTTGACCGGTTTCCCGTCAAGCCATGATGTAATATTATTAAAAATAATATCTGCCCGTATCAGAAACGACTCTGCAGTTGCAAAAGCAACATGCGGAGCAAGTATAGTTCTATCTGCATTTAGAAGAGGGTGATTCTCACTTATAGGCGGTTCTGTTTCAAAAACATCGATACATGCTCCGCCGATACTGCCGCTGTTAAGAGCCCTGGCAAGCGCATCGCTGTCAACAACTGGACCCCGTGCAGCATTTACCAAAAGCGCAGTTTTTTCATTCTAGAAATCAGTGTAGCATCTACAAGATTATTCGTAGCATCTGAAAGAGGAACATGCAGAGAAATTATATCGCTTTCCTTAAAAAGCTCCTTAAGTTCAACATATTCAATTCCCATATTTAAAGCTTCATCTTTTTTGCTTCTGCTCCATGCAAGAAGACGGCAGCCGAAAACAGCGGCAATTTCTGCAACTCTTAAACCGATTGCCCCGGTACCTACAATCCCCAGAGTCTTTCCTTTAAGCGTGTTACCTACAAGACCTGCGCGTGTTTCACTGTTTCTTACAGCTTCATCACATTCAAGAAGATTACGGAGTTTCATAAGTATATGCCCTATAACAAGCTCTGCAACTGAATCTGTACTGTATCCTGCCGAGTTCGAAACAGTTATTCCTTTTTTTCGGCATGCCTTAATATCGATATGATCAACACCTGTAAATCCGACAGAAATCATTTTAAGGTTTTTACAGCTGTTTATAACTTTTTCAGGAAATGGAAGATTTGTTAAAACAATAACATCAGCATCCCTGCCCCGTTCTATAAGAACATCAGGATCTTCATCTCTATCGCTGTAGGCTTTAAAACTATGACCTTCCGCCTCAAATTTTTTTTCAAATTCCTCCATAACAGAATCAGATACTGCTATAGGTTCAATAACAACAATATTCATAAAAATCTCCTGTTAAAATAGTTAAAACATATCTGAAAGTATGATTCATTCTGCCGTTCTGCAATAACACAGCATTTGTATTAAATCTGTATAAATATAACATAGATACTGAAAAATACTGCCGGTTAATCTGCTGAAATAATTAAAAAAAAATAGTCAGAGCTAAAGAGCAGAACAACTGCTGTATAAAACAAATCCGGCACAAATGCATCAAACATTTATCCCGGATTATATTGTTTATTCTGCCGGTTTGATTATATCAAATCCGGTATATGGTATAAGCGCTTTCGGAATCCGGATTGAACCGTCTTCCTGCTGATAGTTTTCAATAACAGCAATCATTGCTCTGGATAATGCCATAGCAGTACCGTTAAGCATATGAACAAACTTATTACCTTCATCAGTTTTATATCTGATTCCAAGTCTTCGTGACTGATAATCTGTACAGTTTGAAGTACTTGTTATCTCACCCCAGTCGCCGCTCTCTCCACGGCCAGGCATCCATGCTTCAAGATCATATTTTCTGTAAGCAGATGCACCGAGGTCTCCGGAACATGTATCTACAACTCTGTACGGAATTTCAAGACCCTGAAATATTTCTTCCTCTGTTTCACGGATATACTCATGTATTTCATCTGATTTATCCGGAGTACAGTAAACAAACATTTCAACTTTTGTAAACTGATGTACTCTGAAAAGACCTTTTGAGAACTTGCCTGCAGCTCCTGCCTCTCTTCTGAAGCAGTGTGAAATCCCTGCCATTTTTATAGGAAGATCTTCAGCATTAAGTGTTTTATTTGCATAATAACCGCCGAGTGTAATCTCTGCAGTTCCAACAAGACATGTCCCTGTACCTTCAAGAGTATAAATATTACTTTCTTCACCTCTTGGATTGAATCCTATTCCTTCGGCAATTTCCTCTTTTGCAATATCAGGAGTCTGAACAAGGGTAAATCCTTTTTTCCTCAATACATCAAGCGTATATCTTGTAAGAGCAAGATCAAGAAGAACTGCTTCATTTTTAAGGTAGTAGAATTTCGTACCGGATACTCTGGTTGCTGTATCAAAATCAACAAGATCAAGATCTGCAGTTAATTCAACATGATCTTTGAATTTATATCCAAACTCAGGAACAGTTCCGGATCTGCTGATTTCAAGATTATCCTTGTCCTCTTTTCCAACCGGAACATCCGGATGCGCCATATTCGGGACAGTCATAATAACTTCTTTAAAAGCTGCATCTTTTTCTGTAAATGCTTTTTCAGTTTCTGCTATTTTCTCTTTAAGAAGCTTGCCCTCTTCAATAAGAGCAGTTCTTTCATCCTGCTCAAGCCTGCCTTTCATTTTTTTGGCATTTTTCATTTCTTTTCTGCCTCAATAAATCAAGCTCCTGCTGGAGAGCATTCTTTTCATCATAGAGAGCTACAGCTAAATCTGCATCTGCATTCATATTACGGTTTTTAATATTATCCTTTACCGCATCAAGGTTTTCTTTTACAAATCTAATATCTAACATAACATTGAAGATTTTATATTCAATTGTGATATGTTACAAGATCTCATCCATAAAAGAGGCTCAAAGCCTTTGACATAATTATAAAAAAAATATTTTAATCAGACTATTGCATAGAGAAAATCTGTATTACAGCAGATATAGAGCAATCAATTCAAAAAACAGGATTTTACAGAATGACAGATAATATCAGCCAGGATCTCAGACCTATCATTGTACAAAGCGACGGTTCAATGCTTTTAGATGTCCATAATCCGTCTTTTGAAGATGCAAGAGGCGATATATCTGTATTTGCGGAACTTGAAAAATCTCCAGAACACATGCATACATACAGACTTTCATCTATTCTCTATGAATGCAGCATCTGCCGGAATTAAACCGGATGAGATGATACAGAAACTTAAGAAATGGTCAAAATTTGAAGTACCTGAGAATGTGAAATTTAGAATTAAAGAAAGTGCAGGGCTCTTTGGAAAAATTACTCTTATACCTACTGATGATCCCTATGAACTTCTTTTAAAGACATCTGATGAAAGACTCTACAGCGAAATTAAATCAATTAAAAAGCTTCAGAAAATACTGCTTCCTACAGCTGCTAAAAATACATTTCTCCTTAAGCTTGTGGACAGGGGTACAATAAAACAGGAACTTATCAGCTCCGGATATCCTGTAAAAGATGAAGTTCCTCTTGTAAAAGGCGATCCTCTGGATGTTAAACTCAGAAAAAAACACTTTCAGGCTATGATTTAAATATAAGAGATTATCAGCAGGAAGCTGCTGACACTTTCCACGGAGGCGGAAAACCTGGAAACGGATTCGGAACAATTGTTTTAGCCTGCGGATCTGGAAAAACAGTTGTCGGCATGACTATAATGGATATTTATAAAACCAATACCCTTATTATCACAACAAATATCGCAGCAGTTCATCAGTGGAAAGACGAACTTCTTGATAAAACAAATCTAACAGAAGATCAGATAGGGAATACTCAGGAGACAGAAAAGAGATAAAGCCTGTAACAATTGCAACATACCAGATTCTTACCTGGAGACCTGATAAAAATCAGATTTCCCTCATTTTGATATATTCAGAAAAACAACTGGGACTTATAATTTATGATGAAGTACACCTCCTCCCTGCTCCTGTATTCAGAGTAACTGCAGAAATCCAGGCAATAAGCAGGGTAGGCCTTACTGCAACTCTTATAAGAGAAGACGGAAGAGAAGCAGATGTATTCTCGCTTGTAGGACCAAAGCGCTACGACTGCCCGTGGAAGGAACTGCAGGCAAAGGGGTGGATAGCAGAAGCCAACTGCTTTGAAATAAGGGCGGAACTTCCGGAGAACCTTGAAATACCTTATGCGGTAGCTGACAAGAGGGAAAAATTCCGCCTGGCAGCTGAAAATCCTGTTAAATATGAAATTGTTAAAGAACTTATCGAAAACCATTCGGAAGATTCAATTCTTGTAATAGGACAGTATATTTCCCAGCTTAAAAAAAATTCAGGAAATTCTTAAAGTACCCATCATTACAGGACAGACTCCGAATAAGGAAAGAGAACAGATATATAAATCTTTCAGAGAAGGAAAAGACAAGGTTATTATTGTTTCAAAAGTGGCAAACTTTGCAATTGACCTGCCTGATGCATCAGTGGCAATACAGATATCAGGAAGTTTCGGATCCCGGCAGGAGGAAGCTCAGAGACTTGGAAGAATATTAAGACCTAAAGAGAAAAATGCCTATTTCTACAGCATTGTTTCACACTATACAGTTGAAGAGGAGTTCTCTGCAAACAGACAGAAATTCCTTACAGAACAGGGTTATAAATACCACATAGAACTCTGGTAATTTTAATTTAAATTATAGTTTGTTTTCCTGCACTGAAAATAAGCAGTATTGCCTCCGGATTTTTCTCTTATTTATTCATCTATTAGAAGAATAAAGCTGTTTCAAATACTGATTATATTCTTTTAACACTTTTTAATTCATATTTCTTGCCATAATTATATTTTTTCAGTATGCTGTACCTTCAGTCATGGATAGAAAAACAGAATTTGAACTATTTGATGTTGATCATACGATTACAAAAAAATCGACAGCAATCAGCTATCTGATACTTCTGATAAAAAGAAATACCTGCCCATCTCAATACTCAAGTCAGTACCTTAGTGTGCCTGAACTACAGATACGGCAAGATGCATGAAAAGCATTTCAATAGAAAAATTCCGGAACTGATAGGCATAAAAAAAGAGATGCTTGAAGAAGTTGCTCAGGAAAATTTTGAAAGATATATTAAACCTTCACTCTATCCGAACGCTGTAACATATATCAAAAAACTGAAAGAAGAGGGAAAAAGAATAATAGTTGCATCTTCATCAATGGAACTGGTTCTAAAACCACTTACAGACTATCTGGGAATAGATGATCTTATTGCAACAAAAATTGCATTCAGTGACAACCTTTGTCAGGGATGTTTTGCAGGAACTCCGGCATTTCGAAATGAAAAAAAGAAGCTTGTTCTTGATTTGCAGAAGACAACAGCATCGATCTTGAAAAACTTCCTTTTACTCAGACAGTATTCATGACAGACCTCTCATGGAGGAAGTCGGCAATCCGGTTGCTACAAATCCTGATTTCAGACTGAAGGTTCTTGCAAAAAACAAGGGATGGAAAATCCTTAAATTTCTAAAACATATCTTTTCCACTTAGCCATTAATATCAATGCTTTTCAATAAACACATATAAAACTATTACTCTAACCGGATTTAATAAGAACTCAGTAATTTATCAACAAAATATCCGGGAATTATCAATAATTATTTTATTGAAACATATTCCATAAACTATTCATTACCGATACTCAGCAGAAAATTCCACAGGTTTTGAAAGAGTAAGAAATTTCAATACAGGGATTTTAAACACCGCTTTATTACCCTCAAAACTGCCGTTTTCCGCTTTTACAATTCTTCCGCCTGCTTCTATATTTATTATAATAACTGATTTTGAAACAGTTAGAGCTGCTATGTCACCGCCCTCATAATCTGAGAATACAAAATCAACCATATCAAGGTATTCATCATTTGTGTAGGGCCGGTCAACCTGGGGAGTTAAAGCATTAAGGACAGGATTATCTGCAAGACCTGTCATACGGCTTAATACCTTATAGTTTTCAATATTTAGATTAAAAGTTATAATGCTGTTTCCATTTTTTCTGCTGAAGAAAACAACAGGGTTCAGTTTGTTTTCCTTAAATATATCGCCGGGATTATTGAATTTTACATCAATCTCAAGACTTCCGCTTCCCTTTATACGAACATCAGTAAGCTCTGCATTTGAGTGCTTTTTAAAAGATTCTTCAATCATCTGCCGGTCAAAAACAACAAAGTCCTCATCGCTGCTTCCTGCGGCATCTGATAAATCTTTAAGGTATTCTATAAAAAAGCTGTTCAGATCAACACTGACAGTACAGCTGCCTCTGCCGGATGAATCTATATTCATATCCTGCTTTGCAGAACAGGAAACTAAAGAAGCAATTAAAAAGCGAAAAAAACTGATATTTTTATGATGAAATTTTTAAAACATGCTCATAATAATTAGACTCTACAGTTAATAAGACACTGCCGTCAACATTATTTTTTCATCAATAACAAATTGTTATAAACAGAATCATACAGAAATACTTTTTATAAATTCAAGTTCATACTTCGTCCCTCTGATAAAAGCATTTTCCATAAACTTCTTTGTTCTGCTGTCTGATCTTTCTGCAATTTTTTCTGTAATCCTGATATATTCCCCTGTAAAAGCGGTAAACTGATCACCCGAATATGCATCAAGCCATAGCTGATAGGGATTATCAGCTGCTGATGCAGCTGCAGATATAAGACCTGCATTCTGATATACCCAGTAGCATGGAAGAAGTGCAGAGACAGACTCTTCATACAAACCTTTATTTGCAGTATTTACAAGATAAGTACTGTAGCTCCTGCAGGCATTATTCATATGTATATTACCTGCTGCACCGAATTTCTCTGAAAGTTCATTATGCAGATCCTCTTCAAGTGCAATTCCAGCGGTGACAAGCCTTTTTAAAAAAATCTTTTCAGATATTTCAGGAGCTCTTTCCGATGTTATGAAAATTGCTTTTGTATCCTCTTTTAAATAGAGAATATCCTGCTGCAGATATTCCTTAAAAACAGATTCCGGCAGCGTTCCAAGTGAGAGCTGCCGGTAAAAGGGAAGATTTATTATTTCATTGAAAATATTTTCAACTGATTCCCAAAGGAAATCAGTAAACAGGCCGCATCCTTTTATCAGCATGATTAAAACTCCTTAAAGCATTATTTATTAAACAGAAGACTTTATCCACTGAATTATGAATCCGAATTTCAAATACGATTGCATCGAAATTAACAATGGAAACCTAAGCACAGAAATTACAGGGAATAAGACAGTCAGGTATCTATCTCTTAATTCCAGAATTCATGGAAATGTTTTACAGGACCGTGCCCGCGGCCTATGGAGTACTCACTTCCGGCGTTAATTGCTTCTGATATATATTCCTTTGCGTGTTTAACCGCTTCTAAAGGACTAAGCCCCTGTGCAAGGAATGATGCAACTGCAGATGATAAAGTACAGCCTGTTCCGTGCGTGTTCTGCGTATTAAGGCGCTGCGAAGGCAGCTCTGTCATGTCACCTGATGTGCTGTCGTAGAAATAATCTACTAAAAGATCCTCTTTTAAATGGCCTGCCTTTAAAAGAACAGCATTGCATCCAAGCTTGAAAGCTTCTCAGCAGCTTCCGGAAGGTCTGACTGTGATTCAAGCTTTTCCCCGAGAAGTATTTCGGCTTCCGGGATATTAGGAGTTATAATATCTGCCATTGGAATAAGTACTTTCACAAGCGAATCAATTGCATTTTTCTGCAGAAGAACATCGCCTGACGTTGCTACCATTACAGGATCCAGAACAACATTTTCCGAACTGTATTTTTAAGCATTTCAGCAACTGCCTCAATACTCGCAGATGAAGCATCCTATTTTACTGCATCTGCTCCTATATCATCAAGAACTGACTTTATCTGCTCTCTAATCATTTCAGGCGGCACAGGATGTATTGCATTCACACCTACTGTATTCTGTGCAGTTAATGCTGTTATTGCCGATGTTCCGTAACATCCCAGTGCAGAGAAAGTTTTAAGGTCCGCCTGAATACCTGCCCCGCCCCCGCTGTCTGAACCTGCTATTGTAAGTGCTCTTTTATATTTTTTCCCATAATTATTTCTCCATATAGTTATCTTGATTTATGCATCCTGATTTCTAATTCAAAGTTATTAGCGCTAAGCGGAAATTAACAGTCAGGATGAAAAATGATCAAACCCTTTCTTTCCAAGTTCTGCCGTTTTATTGTTTTTCAAATATACAAGCCGCTTATTAGGCGCCCTGTTTTCTCCGGAAAGAGTTATTCTGCCTATTCTGTATAGAGGATGCCCGAACTTCCCTTTAAATCGTCTGTTTATATCATCATACTGATCAGGACCAACTGTAAGGAGCAGACAGTAATCCTCGCCCCCTGCAAGAGCGCAGCGGTATGGATCAATCCCAAGATCTTTCTCAGCTGCTTTAAGATTTCCGCTTAAAGGAACAGTATCAATATCAATCTCTGCAGATACATTCGACTTTTTTCATAATATGCCGAAGATCTGAATCTACACCGTCTGATACATCCATCATTGCATGTACACCATCTTCCCTGGAAAGAAAAAGCCCCTCTTTTATATGAGGCCGGGGAGTATTATGACTCTTAAGAAGATTATCTATAAGACTGCTGTCAGCCTTTGATTCCAGAGAACTGTCAAGTACTATATGAAGCCCTGCAGAGGACTCCCCTGTCATTCCGCTTATGCATATATAATCCCCCGGCTTTGCTCCGGATCTGTATTTGACTTTGGATAAATCCGACTTTCCAATTACAGCCACATTTATAACTATTCCCTCTTTAGATCCTGTTGTATCTCCTCCCATCAGAAGAGTTCCGGTTTCAGAAGCAAGACAGTTAAAACCTTTGAAAAATTCATCAGTCCAGCTGATTTCAGTATCAATGGGAAGACCTATTGAAAGAAAAGCAAAAAGCGGACTTCCCCCCATAGCAGCAATATCGCTTAAATTAACTGCCAGTGATTTATATCCGAGATCCTCTGCAGAAATTCTGTCTTTAAGAAAGTGAACATTTTCAAGCAGCAGATCTGTTGTAACAAGAAGACAGTCTCCTCTTGATTTATCAGTATCGTCGGATTCTGAGAATAATGAGTTTTGCCCGGAACAGGAATCCCCGCTGTCTGCGACAGCCGCTTTTAAAGATGAATTAGATTCTCCGGATTTTATTCCTCCGTCCCTGTTATGAGCTGAAGACAAAGGGATAACTGCACAGTCATCGCCTATACCAAGGGCTCTTTCAGGAATATTCTTCATAAACACAGGCGCAAATCTTTCTATAAGACTGAACTCTCCGATATTACCTAACTTCATTTATTCATCCTCATTATTCAGGCACGGAACGCTGAAGCATCAATAACTTCCCGGTAAAGCTCAGATGCCGCTTTTTCAGGCTTATCTGCGCTGCATATTGCTGAAACAACAGCAATACCATCTGCTCCTGATCTTATTATCTCTGCTGTATTTTCCAGATTTATTCCTCCGATAGCAACTGAAGGAAAACGGGAAATCTCTGAAATCTCTTTTACTCCGCCAAGACCCAGGCCAGATGTAAGCTCTTTCTTTGTAGGGGTAGTATAAACAGGGCTTATTCCAATGTAGTCTATATCAAGCCTGTTTGCTTCAACCGCATCTTCAGCTGATTCAACAGAAAGGCCGATGAGAATATCCTTTCCAAGATAATTTCTTATCTCATCAACCGGCATATCGCTCTGTCCCACATGTATCCCGTCAGCACCGGAAGCAATAGCTATATCCATTCTATCATTTATTATCAGAGGAATATTGAGGGGACGGAGGATTTCCTTAAGCCTCCTTGCCAGCTGCAGAAAGTCCCGGGTCTCCAGATCCTTTTCCCGCAGCTGAACAATTGTTGCCCCGCCTGATACAGATTTTTCAACAATTTCAGACAGGGACCTCCCAAGAGAAAGCTCCCTGTCTGTCACAAGATAAAGGCTTAGATCAAAAGCTTTTCGCATCCCCTAATCCTCTATAAATCTTTTATTTATATCATCACCGCTTATATTATAAAGCGCATCAAGAAAATGGAGCTGCATAGTTCCGGGGCCTTCTGCCTTTTCAGCTGCTATTTCACCTGCTATACCCATAACCGCCATAGCACTGAAAGCTGCAGTCAAGGGATTATCATCGACAGATGCAAACGCACCTGTTAGAGCTGTTGCTGTGCAGCCCATACCGGTAACTTTAGCCATAAGCTTTGATCCGTTCTTCACAGTAAGAACGACCTTTCCATCAGTTATGTAATCTGTTTCTCCGCTTACGCAGACTACACATCCAAGTTCATTTGCCAGATCCTTTGCAGCATCCACTGCTTCGTTTGAATCAGCGCTGCTGTCCACACCCTTTGTTTTAACAGCTGCATTCCTCATAGACATAATCTCTGAGGCATTCCCCCTTATAACAGAGGGAATGGCAGTTTTTATAAGTTCATTAACAGTTTCTGTTCTAAAAGAGGTGGCACCTGCGCCGACCGGATCAAAAACAACAGGCTTATTATTATCAGAGGCGTATGATATTGCTTCTTTCATGGACTGTATCCAGGGACTGCTTAAGGTTCCGATGTTTACGACAAGGGCGGAGCCAATTTTTTACAAAGTCCTCCATTTCCTCTGCCGCGTGCGCCATAACAGGGGATGCTCCAACTGCCAAAAGTGCGTTAGCTGTATTATTCATTACTACATAGTTTGTAATATTATGTACTAAAGGGGATGCTGTTCTCACCTTATCAAGATTATCTATTACTGTTTTTTTCATTTCATTCTCCTGAAGCTATATTCTTCTCCAATTTTTAATAATCTAAAACCGCATACAAAGACGGTTTTGAATCAATCTGAATCAGTCTTTATACTCACAGACTGCAACACAGTCAACTTTTGAATGACCATGAAAACTGCTTCCTGCTGCTGTCCTTAATTGAACTGAATCAGTTTTTTTTGTACGCGCAGATTGCGACATAATCACCCTTTGTGTGACCGGGAACAGGTTCCTCAATTTCCGAATTGGAAAATCCGGGATGATTTGTAAGAGTCTGTGCAAAAACAAGATTCTCAAAGCCTGATTTCTCAAGGATTTCAATTTTCTCAGCTGTTGTTCTCCAGTTGGCAGCCTTTACAAACTCGAGAGGATAGGGATCGGGCGGCTGGGTACCTTCAAGAAGAGGGTGATCCCAGGTTCCGAGTGTTTTAGCAAGATTGTAGATAAGACCATATGATCCCTCTTTAGGGACATCAAGCATTACAACTTTTCCGCCCTCTTTAAGAGCTTGAATAAGCTTTTTTAACAGCTTTTCAAGATCAGTTATATAACTGGGAGTACCGTTGAAAAGAAGAGTGTCCCATTCCCCTTTACCGAAATCAGCATCCTCAGCAGTACCGATCTTTACATCAATCCCTCTTTTCCCGGCAATCTCTGCCATGCCGCTTGAAGGTTCAATCCCGTGGCAAATTTCAATTCCGTAGTCTTTTTTAAGAATAGATTCAAACAGTCCGCTTCCGCATCCTACAGAAAGTGTTTTTCCGCAGTCTTTTAAAAAGTGCGCAACCAGCCTTACTTCAGATTCGAGAAGGTTTCTGTTGTTTAGAAACCATGCATCGTAGTCGTTTGCATGTTCATCAAATGCAGCCATAAAATCCTCACTTTACAAAGTAAAGACAGCAATTAAAAATCAGATAAGAGGGCATCTTAAAATCAGAGAACAGTTTCATATCAAGAAAAACAAGTCAGTAAGGTGTATACAGATTTTTAGAATCCGGGACACAGAATCCTGAAATTCTTTAAAAGTAAAATCAGAATTACCAGACTGCATGATTTTAATATCAGCTGAATATTATAAAAAGCATTACTGCAGCTTTTAAAATATTTTGACTGTTAAAGATATTTGTACTGTTATGATTCAAGACAAAGATTAGAATAAATCAGATAATTTCTGATAATAAATCTTAAAATTATTATCGTTTTTAATCCTGTTTTCCTTCGTTGTCATTAAACATATCAGGTTCAAGGGTTTATATCTCAGCCGTTATTCCGGCACCCCTAACAGATTGACTTAAGACTATTCCAGGATTTTTTTTTTAGTCAAGGCAGAGACAGAAGGTAATTAATATGAAATATCATGAATAAAATTATCTGATAACTTTATAGAACTTCTATTCAGTCAGGACATTGTGTAAAGAAGGAGGATAATAAATCTTCAAGCAATAATCTTCTAAAGCTAAAAAGAAAACTGAATGTAATAATGCACTTGATTTTTCCGGCTCAGACAAAGATAATCAAAGTTATGAAAGGTGTAATAATAGCAGCCGGATACGGCACAAGATTTCTCCCTGCGACAAAAACAGTTCCAAAGGAAATGCTTCCTCTTATAAACAAACCGTCAATTGACTTTATTGTCGAGGAATTTATCTCATCAGGAGTTAAGGAAATACTCATTATAACTTCAAGACGTAAAAAAGTTATGGATGATTATTTCGACAGGGAAATTGAACTTGAATCTGTCTTTGAAAAAGAAGGTAAGGCAGATAAACTTGAAGCAGTAAAACCGTATGATGCAGAAATATATTTCAAACGTCAGACAGAAATGAAGGGAACAGGACATGCTCTTCTTCAGGCAAATCATTTATAGGGACTCCCCTTTTATTGTTGCATATCCGGATGATCTTCATTTCGGAGAACTTCCTCTTGCCGGACAGCTTATTAAAAATATGAAGAAACAGGCTGCTCAGTTATGTCGACTCTTCACAATCCTCCGTCCCTCGAAAGATACGGAGTTCTTAATGTAAGTGCTGACGGATTTGTTAAGGATATTGTTGAAAAGCCTGCCCCGGATCAGAACCTTCAAAAGAAGCATCAATAGGAAGATTTCTTTTTACACCGGATATATTCAGTTTTCTTAAAGAGGGATGGGATAAGCACTTATCAGAAGGCGGCAGCGGTGAGTATTTTCATGTCTATGCGCTTAAAAAGCTGATGGACTTAAACCGTGTTGTCTACAAGCCTCTGGAAGGGGAAAGACTTGATACAGGCTCTCCTTCAGGATTTTTAAGAGCAATTATAAAATATGCTTCAACTGATCCGGAACTTACCCAGGTTCTGAAAGAGGAAACAGATAAATTATGGAAGAAGTAAAAGATACTGAATCTGCTGATAAGCAGGATATAAAAACTGATCAGAGCCCTCGGGGCTCCGGACTTAAATGCGCATTTGCAGGACTTGGAAGGATTGCATCGCTGCTTGAAGATGATGACTTACGGGAAAAACCCTGCACACATGCAGGCGCTGTAAATGAAAATCCGGACTGCATAATATCCGGCGGCTTTGATATTGATGAAGAACGAAGAAAGGAATTTTCTGATAAATGGAAATGCCCTGTTTTTGAAAGCATGGATGAAATGCTTGAATCAGTGAAGCCTGACATTCTTTTTATTGCAACTCATCCTGACAGCCATTTAAACCTTGTTGAACAGGGAATAAAGTATGGAGTAAAAACCATAGTTTGCGAGAAACCGCTTTCAGACTCGCTAAAATCAGCAAAAAAAAATAGCAAAATATCATAAGACAACAGGCGAAAATTCTTACAATCACGAGAGAAGATATTCAAACAATTACATTGCTGTTAGAGAGATTACTAAAAGCAGAACGTACGGAAAACTCCTTTCTTTAAAGGGTAGTCTTTATATGGGAAAAAGTTCGAAGATAAAAAATGTACTCTGGCATGACGGAACACATATGGCTGATATTATAATGTATCTGACAGCAGGAAGACTTAAAAAGAAAAAACATTACAGGTAATATCAGAAAAGCATCAGGGACTGCATATATCTCATGCAGATCAGGCAGAATTCCTGTATTAATAGAAGCTGGGGCAGAAAGAGACCACCTTGTTTTTCAGTTTGAATTAAGCTATGAATCGGGGATGATCAGAATTGGAAATGGAGTGTATTCTGAACTGGCAAGTGAGGAAAGCCCATATTACACCGGCTTTAAATCACTTAAAGATACAGAAAATACGGTGGATAAAAAAACCGCATACTTTGAAAATATGGTAAAGGATGCTGTAAGGTGTGTAAAAGAAAAGGATTATTATCCGGTATCCTCTGCTGTAGACGGGCTTAATGCGGTTAAATTTCTGTCAACTCTCTAATACTGCCGGCACTATTAATATTATAATCAGCTTTATACTCTTAATTTCACTACTCTGCAATTACTTACTTTCGATCTTCCATAAATTCAATTTAATAGAATATTACACTTTTCAGTGTATACTTTCATTCCAGCCTCTTACAGGTATAATAAAACAGTAAGCGGAGAATTATTCCTGCAGGTACTTCACTGAAAGCTCCTCATAATAAGCAGCCTCATCATCCTTTCCCCGCTTTCTGCAGCCAGCAGCATATATTCCGCATTTTCTACAAAAAACTTTTTCTGCCGGAATCCTCCTCTCAGGAGAAAAATAATCCCGCTCTAAAAGGCTTTTTAGCGCATCAATGCGGAATATTTCTATCTGTCCGTACTTTTCAGACAGCTGATCCCATTCCCCGGCTCTTTTTACAGTCAGCATCTCATCAATATAAGCAGTTTTCTCATGATCTGTAATCCGGAGCCACAGCTCATAGTCCTCGGCAACCTCAAGATCCTCTCTGAACCCTCCGCATTCGGAAAAAGAGATTTTTCCAGCATCACGGTAGATGGCCCTATTATACACTTCCAGAGAGCATCTTCAAATATATCCCCCTCCCGTTTATGCTTCTGTGATTTCTGGGAAACAATTCTGTCTCCCCTCAGCCATTTTTCACGGGTATGAATAATTCTTATATTTTGACTTTTAAGCTGCTGAATAAGACGGAACTGTTTCCAAAGCTTATCTTTTTCCCACAGATCATCTGAATCAAGAAAAGCAATATAATCTGCCGAAGATACATCAACTCCCCGGTTTCTCACCCTGCCTGCCATACCGGTATGCTTTTCAAGCCTGATCCATTTTAGAGCTATGTCATTATCCCGGCTACAGTCATCCTCCGCCCACTGATAAATGGCTCAGGAAATTCTGCTGTTTCATCCATTCCTTTCTGCATATATTTATTTCTGTGATATCTGATATACCCGGAATATTTTCAACTGAATATCTAAGATCTTCCGTTGAGCAGTCATCAGCAATAATCAGCTCAAAGTCACGGAAACTCTGATTCATAACAGACTTTACAGCTTCAAGAAAGAGTTCTTTACGGTTATAAACAGGAATAATTACAGAAACAGAAGGTTTTTCATATTTAAACTCCGGTTACATTGTGAAGAGCGAATATCTTTTATCCTGAAAAATATTTAACTGCTTCAGACAGTATAAACACGGTTCCTCCCGTCATTCTTGGCTTTATAAAGAGCAGAGTCTGCCCTCTTCAATGCAGCTTCAAATATCTCATCCTGCCCCAGATAGGTAAGTCCTGCAGTAATGGAAACACCGGTTTCAGATATCAGCCCTGTTCTTATCCTGTCGGCAATTTTGAAGGCATCTTCAAGATCTGCATGAACTATAAGAACAAATTCATCACCGCCCCATCTTATAACAGAATCATTTTCACGAATACAGGAATGTGCAATATGAGCAGCAGTTTTCAGTATTTCATCACCTTCAAGATGACCTCTTGTATCATTGATTTCCTTAAAATTATCAATATCAAGAGTAATCAAAGATGTGCTGCTTTTTGTAAAACGGCTTCTTCTTTCTGAAAAGCATTGATCAAGATATCTTCTGTTAAAGCTTCCTGTAAGCGGATCCTTATATGCTCTTCTGAAATGTCTGTGATTGGAATGATTAAGAATAAAAATATTTACAGCTACTATGCCGATGGAAAGAACCAGTCCTGCAATAAAAGAGGAAACAAACTGCTTTGTAATATCTCTGTTGATTTCGCTTATATCAATTTTCAATTATAAGGTACTTGCCCAGAAAAGATATATATTCAGAATAAAAAACAATATCACGGTCTTCCTCCTGAATATAAACTATATTTTCATACTGATTAGATTTATCTGCAGAGAGTTTAAAATTCTGATTTATTGATTTTATACATATCAAAGATTGTTTTCCCCCTCATTTCTGCAGGGAAATTAATAACTCCGTCTGTATCGGTAAAAAAGATTCTCTTTTTATCTCCTGTAACGATATTAAAATCTTCAGCTGCAGAACCGAATGATATTCCAAGGCCGAAAATCGCATCCACATCTCCTTCAGGACCGAATATTTTTACATCATTGTATATTGCAAAAAGGTGTTTACTGTTCTCAGGATCATAAAATGTGGATTTTGAAACAGAACTCTGCTGCAGAAAATCACTTACCCATCTATCCCGTTCAGTACTATAGTCAAGATCAAGTACAGTTCCGCTGCTGCCATAATATGTATCAGTTAAAAGAGAAACATAACCGGCAGTTTTAACACCTGTTGTTTCTGTAATACTCTTCAGCCTTGAAATTACAGCCTTGCGATCCTCTTTACCATTTACAAGAAAACTCTGAGGATTAATTTCTGAGGAAAGAACGCTGGAAAGAAGTTTATATTTACTGTTAAAACTTTCTATATTGGCATATATATATTCTGCTGTTGAAGGAAGAATTGATTCAAACAGTTTATTCTGAAAAGTATGACTGTCTGCATCAAAGTGAATGATGTTGATTGTAATAAAACCGAGAATAAATATTAATGAAGAAACAATTACTGTTCTGTAAAATTTAAAGTTCTTTTTCTGCATGTAAACCTGTCTTTCAGGGGATGATATATTTAAATCTGCAGCCTTTTCCGGCGCACCGGATATTATACTTCGTCTATTGTGTTTACTGGAAGCAGTTTTAAATATTTTTTTCTTAATCATAGTAATAATCATTTTAAAGGATGATATATACTGATTTTTTTATTCTATAAAATCTGTAACTATTTTATTTTCTATTCCTTATAGTAATACAGGCAAATATATTCAAAAAACAGCAGATAGAACATTTTTAAACTCTATCTGCCGATAATAATAAATGGAATTATTATTATTATGGAAAAAGTACAGTTTCATACAATTAAGATTTAGGACTTAGTATGATACAATATAGATGTTAATTTATATATTTCATGGATAAATGGACAACTATGTGAATAAATAATATATTAATAGTATAGGAATATTTTTTGAAAAAACTGATTTTATTTTTACAGTTTTAATACCTCTTATCTCCTGCTCTGATTCGCCTGTTGATCTTTCAGCATACAGAGGGCTTAATTATATAGAGGGCAGTAATCTTGCTTCCGGCGACTGGACTTCCGACGATCCTTTACAGGGAGCTTTCCACTATATGGGTTTTAACACAGATTCTGCAGGAGGAGCAGATGTCCCTGCTGTCGGAGTTTTTACAGGTCTTCCAGGAGATGCTGATTCAGGCGATATTTCCCGCCTGATAATTTTCAACCTTGTACCAAACGGCGACTTTGAAGCAGCTCTTGCAAACTGGGACAATAACGGAACAGGTGCAACATTTGTCAGAGACAGTGCGGATATTGAAAGAGTCCATGATGATGTTGGAAATAACAGTCTTAAATACACAATTCCTGCAAAACAGATATAATCCGTTTCAATCTTGCATCTCTTTTTGACACCTTTCTGGCAAATCAGAATTATTTAATACGATTATGCCTTACCCGTTCTACATCAAATGACACAGCAGTATTTGAATACAATGACGGAACTAATCCTCCGGTTTCTGCTCCATTTACAAACTGGACCCCTAAGATCCAGACCGGATGGGACGATGACAACTCAGCCTTCACAGGATTTCCTGATGATGAATCCCTTAATACAAATATCACTGCAAATGCTGGTGCAAGATTCTGCATCGGATCCTTTAATGATCCGCCGCAGAAAATACAGAACTTAGGTTATATAGATGATCTGAGAATTACAAGAAGCGATCTGGATTATTATATAAGACTGACTATCCCTTATTCTGAAGCAGGAAGACCTGATCTTTATTCCGGTACATACCGGTTTTCTGTTTATGTTAAGGGCGAGGCTGATGCAGATGTAACACCTGATACTCAGAACAGCTTCAGATCATCAAGAATTTCCCTTGGAATAAACAATGATATAACAGATTCAGTGAATCCTCCTATAATAACGCGACATGGACAAAGCTTTCTGTAGATAAATTCATACAGATAGAAAACGGAGATTCAAATTGAACTTAAAATATCTTCTGCAGATTTTCAAACCTTCCAAACTCTCTTGATGTCGGATCTGTTCTAATAGCATCCCCGCTTCTTTATTATATATCCGACTAAGAAATAAGAACCTATTACTGTTTCTGATATTACAAGCTATAAAGCTCTTAAAGATAACAGCATTAGAAAGCTGCCTGATAATGCATTGCAGATAAAAACAGCGCGGGAAAACAAACGGTTAAATCTGTCTCTTCTTTTTACAATTAACTCATGAACTACAATGGGAAGTAATCCGAAAAATCCTGTAATTACACCGCATATCAATCCATATCCAGTATTTCTGCTTATTTCTATCATCCCGTGCAGAAGAAATATAATGACAGGAATATGAATAATCATAAATCCTGTTATTCCTCCGGGAAGCTTAAGTATTTCCCATTCCTTCTCATAAGCTGATTCAATCTCATGAATCAATAAAAGCATGAAATTCAGGATATAAACAGCAGAAACTAAACTCATTTATACATATAACCTCTAATTATCTCAAAAAAAAACTCCCGCATCTGTATGCGGGAGTAAATCTATCACTTAACAACCATTACTTTTCGATATTCATCTATATCAGGACCTACAATTCTTATGAAGTAAATACCCCGTGCAACAGCTCTTCCTCCGGTATTTTTCCCGTCCCAGGTATAACTGTAGCTGCCGGAAGCCTGTCTTCCTTTAAAGAGTGTTTTTACAACATCGCCTGAAAGACTGAAGATATTAATTGTTACTGATCCCGATTTCTCAAGCTCATACCTTAATATTGCTTTCTCACCTTTTGTAGGGTTTATAACATTATTAAGAATTGAAACACCTGCTCTCTGCTGCTTGACACCTTTTATGGGAATTACCCATGGTCTTAAGCTTGTAGGATCATTAGGATTTGCAAGATATCCTGCATAAAGACCGTTGAGATTAAAATAGGAATTCCAGATCTTTTCCGCCTGAAACATCGCTGTCGCTTCCCGGAATAAGGAAGTTTTTAAGCGCACCGGTTGATGAATAAGGATTTAATCCTCTTGCTGATGAGTTTGCTGTTTCATTATAACCAGATAGCAGTGTAGGAAGCCAGAATTTCCCGACTTTAGCAGCAGATGGAATATCTGCATCATAGAAGAGGGTAAGCGGCAGTGTTGTATCGGTGGTATTAATCCTTGCCTGGAGTGTTATATCTGTATCAAGTAGCTTGTCCCTGCCTTTGAAATTCCTTATAGCGCTGCTGTCGAAATTCGAGTTATCAAAATTATAGGTATCTGCAGCCCATACAGGCTCTACAAGACCTACTGCAAAGTCACTGATACGGTGTTCATCATTATCCCCCATAGGTGTATCAAAATTATCACTTACAGCATTTAAAACAGGATCTATACTCAGTGCAAGAAGATCATCTGCTGTTAATGGATTATCAAGTGTAAAATAAGCATCAAGGACACCGATATCTGTTCCGGGAGGATATAATTTTTGTGTTTATTTCCTGGATAGAACTTATATTATAAGCCCCCCCGTTAATACCGAAATCAGTATTATCGATTATCAGTGATTTATCTGCTGCATGAAATACATACTCGGAAAACCGCACATAAACTATATTGGAACCTGCAGAACCTATTGTATAGAATATGGTAGGAGGAACTCTTTCCATACAGTTAGCAGAAGGAAGAACAGACCGCAGCAGGTTACCTGCAAGGTCTGTCATTCTGCCGACTGAAGAATCATAGCTGAAATCTACAATTGTCAGGTAGTCAAGAGATACTGCGCTGTCGTCAAATGTAAGTGAAAAATATGTATCATTATTACTTACAACATTCCCGAATAAAGGGTTATCTACATCGGAAGTAAAGGTAAATCCGCCTGCCGGAACTCCGGGAACTGAACCGTCTACACCGACACCGAAAGCATCAAGATCATGCAGAGATGTTTCCCTCATACCGAAGCCGTTTAAATAACCATTTAGTTCCGGATGGTTTAAACTTGAATCCCATAATCCGCCCGGAGGATCATTATCAAGTGGGTCGACAAGGATATTATTATTATCAAGAATATGAAATTCCAGTCTGTCAATTAAACCGTCAGAATCCACATCCAGGGTCATTACTTCCTTGACGACCAGAGGATCACCGCTGTAGGGACTTATTGAAGGCTGAACCCAGTCGCAGTCAACTGCATTTAAAGCATCATCCTGTATTGTAAACTGCCTGTTATCAATAGCATTGCCGTTTGCATCTGTTATAAAACTATTTGCGGCAATTGTAGCGACCTTTCCGTCAGGATCTTCAACATCATACATAAATCCTGTCCATGTTGTTCCGTCGCTGTGTCCTGCAGCATAAATTCTAAGGCCGTGATCTCCGTATGCATTCGGAGCTCCTCTGAACATTGAACTTACACAGGGATTTAAATCTAAAGGATCTTTAGTACCGGATTTGAATTTACCGGGATAGCTGAAATAACCTTCAACTGTCACTGTAGTATCAACTACTGTTTCGTGAATATATCCTCCGTAATCTGCAGCAGCAGCAAAAGATCCATTGCCCGAATATTATCTGCTGCTGCACCTGGTGCTGTGAAACCTGCAGATGTTCCGATGCTTACCGGTTCGGAATATTTAATCTGAAAGTAATTATGCCAGTTATATTCCTCGCCAACTGAGTTATTGTCCCTGTCTGTTTCTATCATTGCAACAACAGGCCGGCAGTGGTCTGTAACACCGGTAAATCTTGTTCCTGCAATATAATGGCTTAATCTGTTTTATGATTATCCACAAGAGACATATAAATTTCCGTCGCAGCATCAAAACCGTCAGAATGGTCCCCGATTCCTTTCGGAGCTGTAATATCAGGAACAACTGCCTTGTTGGCAGGAAGATTGGAGCAGCAGGAAGTGCAACAGGCCGTCCCATATCTGTACTTATCCCGTTGCCTGCTGTAGTTCCGTCAGCATCAGTATTCCATGTGTCTGCATCTGCTACCTTGAGATAAAAAACATCAATATCACCTGCTCCGTCTGTTGATATTGTACAGTCCCTGTCTGTGAACGAGCCTGTAAAACTTACTGCTCCGTTATCTGCGGTTATTGCTGCTGCAGTAACTGCTCGGCTTATTTCATTATTGCTGTTTTCAAAAAGCTTCGCTGTTGCAGCCGGTCCTATTTCTACTCTGATAACATTATCATATACAGTCAGACATCCCGTATCATCACTTCCTACACCAGGGTAGACACCGGCAATATCTCCAGTTGTATTGTTCCAGTCAGCAGCAGCAGCCAGACCTGCTGTACCGTTAAGAAGAGTATGGCTTGTAAAATCCCAGTTAGCACAGCTGCCGGGATTTGCATCTGTAACATTTTCACCTGCAGCTACCCAGCCGGCAGCTGCCTGAGAAAAACTTACACTCATATTGTAGGCTTCTGCAAATCCTGCAAGGGCAGATGCATTATCAGGAATAGAAAGAGTCCAGTTCCCTGTACCTGTCATATTACAGCCGTTTACATAATAATTATTAGGAACTGTAATGGTTGAACCTGCAAGATCTGAGAAACTTCCGGCATATGCTGCTTCAGTAAAAACTATCGGAACAGGAAGAGGAATAGCTGTAATTAAAGCAGCATTATCATCAGCAAGGACATTTCCGGGAAAAGCAGCATCGCTTCTTGCCGGATTATCATATGAATAAAGATCTGTAACCCCTGTTCCAATTACATCATCATAAGCTGCACCAAATGCAACAAAATCCTGAAATACTGTAAGATCATTACCGTTTAAATTAATATTACCGCTGTAGAGAACAAAATTCCTGCATGAAAAATCATTGAAGAAAAGAACAGTTCTGCCCGGTACATAGACATGAATATCAACAGTGCATAAGAACACCCCGGCACCGCTGTTGAAAGTCATGTTGTCGGTTGAATCTGCAATATAAAGCATGTTCATGAAAAAGATATTATCATTAGTGGTTGTAATTCCGCCGCCTGTTACAGTTTCACCTGCTCCGTTCTGGAGAAATGCACCGTCAAGACTCATATCGCAGCTGTCTTCAAGTGTAAGAAGTCCTCCATTTGTTATTGTAACTGTACCGTTACTTGTTGTTGTAACAGCCCCTGCCATATTGACTGTACCGGATGAGGTAAAAGAAATACCCTGATCATCTGCAGCCAATGAGTTGTTAATATCAATATTAGTTGCAGATACAACAGAGAAACCGCTTAATGGTGTAGTGCTTCCTACAGCACCATCAAGCTGTACATTTCCGGTTCCTGCTGTAAGAGTCAAAAGAAAGTCTTCATCAATTGCTGAGGTAAATAATATATCACCTGCAAGTCCTGCCCCTGTATTTACAGTAACGTCATCCCCTATTTCGACATCGCTTTGAATAGAAACATCCCCAGCAACTGTTGTAATATCTTCATCAAAGTGTATTGTATTAGCACCTGCATCAATTGTAACAGTCCCGGCAATTGAAGTTATACCGGACTGCCCCGACACTATTGTAATATCTCCACCTGCTGTTATATTGACTGTTCCCGGAGAATCCTGGTCTGCCTGATTAAGTGAAACTGCATTGCTTTCAGTTATATCGATATTGCCAAGAGTTGTGTTATCTATATCCAGAGTGACTACATCAGTTTCAAGACTGTCGGCAGATCCAATTCCGTTAACAGCATCCATTACAAGAAGACCTGAAGAAATATTAACCGCTCCTCCGTTAGCATCTGTTATATCAGCTACCGATGAAAACTGAACATCCCCGCTGCCTGCGGTAACTGTTCCGACAGGAAACGAAGCAAGAATATCGTCTACAGTTATATTGCCGTCATCACCCGCATCTGTATCTGCAGAAAATTGACAGCAGCATTAACATCTATCGAGCCATTAGCTCCCTGACCGATTCCCCCGGCTGCAGCTATCAGGTTTACATTGGCTGCAGTGATATCTGAAACTGCATCATTTGCTGTTCCGTCGGTAATAGAACCGCCTGCATTTACTGTTACAGTATCGTTTACAATATCAGCATCAATATCTCCAAGAAGTATATCTGCAGCTCCTCCAGCATTAGTAACAGCAATATTACCATCTGAAGCTGTAACTGAAGTCAATGTAAGTATCTGATTTCCTGTCTGATCATATGCAATAGTACCGGCAGCTCCTGTAGTCATGCTGGAAACAGTAACAGCTGCAGATGCAGCATTATCAATATCAATATTCCCGGCACCTGAATTATCTGCATTAACTGTTACAACACCTGATAATTCAAGAGGAATTGTCCCCCCGATACCGGAAGCTGCATCAAAATCAACAGTCTGTGCTGTTATATCAGGAGTACCTGCATTATCATCATTAATATTACCTGCTGAATTCAGGGAAACAAGGTTTCCTGCTGCATCCAGGGTTCCAGTTATTATATTTCCCGAAGTTACTGTTGTTATCTGAATATTTCCTGTTCCGCCGGCAGTTACAGAAACTGCACTTATATTATTTCCTGTATTGCTGACTGTAACATTCCCGTCTGCTGTTGTTACACTGCTTAACAAGAGAGTCTGATTTCCTGTCTGGGTATAATTTACTGTATTATTTCCTGTAGTAATGGAATTAATTGTTACTGCAGCATCTGCTGTATTTGATATATCTATTACACCGTTTCCTGCATCATCTGCATCTACTGTATCTACACCTGAAAGCTGAATCTGCTGAGTATTTCCAATTCCGCCTGCTGCATCAAGATTAACGGCATTTGCTGATATATCAGGTGTTCCGGCTCCATCATCATTTAAAGGTCCTGCTGCTGTTAAGGCGGCTGTACCTGTAACTGATACTGTTCCGATTGTAAGATTGTTTATATCATTTGCACTGACAGATGATCCGGAAACAACATTAAAATTACCTGTAAATTCATTTGCATTTGTAAGGGTTATTGCATTTGCTCCGGCTGTAAAAGCTACAGCTCCGGCTCCTGCTGCCTGGCTTATTGTATCTGCTCCATTCTGGGTAATTGTTCCTGATGCTGTTACTGTTAATGTTCCTGTTCCGGCACTTACTGTCCCAAGCAAAACTGCATTTGTATCTGTTACTGCAACATTATTTGCACCTGAGTTTGAAAGATCAACAGCTCCTGTAAAATCATTTCCTGCTGTTGTAAGAGTTATTACTCCTGCTCCTGCATCAAAATCAGATGTCCCGCCTACTGTTATACCTGTTGCATCCTGGCTTATCCCTACTGCATTTACTGTCAGGTTATTTGCTGTGTTCACTGCTCCAAGCACTATTGCATTTGCATCTGTTACCTGGACAGCATTTGCGCCTGCATTTGTAAGATTAACCGCTCCTGTAAAATCGTTTGTTCCTGAGTTCAGACTTATTACACCGGCCCCGCCGTTTACAGATGTAGTCCCTGCTATTGAGATTGTTCCGGCAGTCTGGTTTACTCCAACAGCCGATATTGTAAGATTACCGCCTGCAAGGCTTGTAGTTATATCGTTATTTATTGTCAGTTGCAGCTGAGGACTGAAGATTTATTGTTCCTGAAGTTGTTGTAATAGTTCCGGGTATCCCGAGAACTCCTCCGTTACTCTGAAGATCTATATTTCCGGTTCCTGTACTTATTGCTCCGGCAGGCAGCGTCAAGACTCCTCCGGCTACTGCTGTTATCCCGGTATTTGCCCCAAGTGCAGGGACTGATAAAGTGAGGTTATTTATATCATTTACTGAGACACTTAGTCCTGAACTGCTTAATCCTACTGCTCCTGTAAAATCATTTGCATTTGTAAGAGTGATATTATTTGCCCTGCTGTAAAAGATGCAGCTCCGGCTCCTGCTGCCTGGTTTATAGTATCTGCACCATTCTGGCTTATTGTTCCTGATGCAGTTACTGTCAGTGTTCCTGTTCCGACATTAACTGTTCCAAGTACAACTGCATTTGCATCTGTTACTGCAACATTATTTGCTCCTGAGTTTGCAAGATCAACTGCTCCTGTAAAATCATTTAAAGCTGTGGTAAGAGTTATGACTCCTGCCCCTCCATCAAAATCAGATGTCCCTGTAACTGTTATACCGCCTGCGTTCTGGCTTATTCCCACTGCATTTACTGTCAGGTTATTGGCGGTATTTACTGTTCCGAGAACTATTGCATTTGTATCAGTTATCTGTACTGCATTTGCACCTGCATTTGAAAGATCAACTGCCCC
>LQAH01000080.1_pt1 | contig 36206 bp, 46 predicted proteins | sample 1535791 | NCBI WGS metagenome assembly LQAH01 (sample SAMN04331585, study PRJNA305678) | bioreactor metagenome | isolation source: bioreactor_4 inoculated with Wadden Sea sediment 2nd replicate of a... | place: Germany:Bremen
TCGTCGATAAAAAAAGATGCGGTTCTTTTAGCGCTTACGGCTCATGAAATCGCACGCCTTTGTTCTTTCAAGCATTCATACTCTGTGAATGGGTACAAAAAAAAGCATTGACAAAAAAACAACTGGGTGATAATCAGAAATAACAAGTAAGATCTTAGGATCTTAAGATCTTAAGTTTTCTAAAAACTAATAGGATTAGACTAATATGGAAAAAGAGAAATTAATGGCTAAATATGGATTGCGAGACTATGTCTATGAACATTTACGTAGAAAAATTAAGAAAAGGGAAATAGAAAGAAGTGAAATTTTAACAATAAACCAGTTGTGTATTGAATTAGATATTAGCCGCACACCAATTAGAGAAGCAATCGCGCAGCTTGAAAATGAAGGTTTTGTCACAATCTTGCCACAACGTGGTATAAAAAATAAGAGAGTTGAACCGCAAAGAATTTTTAGAGATATATCAAATTCTTGGTGCTTTAGAATCATCTTTAATTTTAACATGCTCTCATTTGATGGGAAAAAAAGAAAATTGAAAAAATGAAGGAGTTAAAATGAAAAAATGAATGACTCTTTCTCAAAAAATGACGATGAAAAATATTTCAAATATAATTCTTTATTCCATCAAGTTTATTTAGATATATCTGGGAACGAAATTTTATTAAAATATACCAACACGTTGAAACATCGTCTATATGACTTCTCTACAATTCCATACGACCAAAAATGGAAAGAAGACAACTCTAAAGAGCATGACATGCTCCTTAATCTCCTTGATTCGAAAAAATACCAAGAAGCTTCGAATTTCATAAGAGATGTTCATTGGGTGAAATATCCAGAATCGTATTTTGATCCAAGCGGCAATAGAACTTAAGCCAAAGGAATTAACAAACACTCAATTAATGCATGCTTAAAATATTTTCAAAAATGCTTGGGAAATTGACATTACAACAACTCAAATAAAAAAAGTCATTAGAATTTCGAAAGCGTAATGAATTATTTGATTGCTAAAGAAAATATTGGGAGGAAAGGGGTCAATTATTAATAAATCCATATCACACCCGACAAATTGTTTTTGAAAACCTATTATTTTTACACAATAAAATGGGTCAATTGCGTGTCGGGAAGCTTTCTTGTTTATTCATGATATGAACGGAGGAATATATATGTCTGTGGACAGTAGAGTCCAAACGTTTTGCCAACAATGTCATATGAAGTGCCGATTATTTTGCACTTTAGAGGATGGTAAAATAACGGAGATCGCAAACGTTATGGGGATAGATGGTATTAAAGCTATGGCTGCGCCAGAGACAGTTTATCATCCAAATAGAGTTATTTATCCACAGAAGCGTGTTGGCAATCGTGGCTCAGGTAAATGGAGACGAATTTCATGGGATGAAGCCCTTGATACGATGGCAGAAAAATTTGGAGTTATTAGGGAAACGTATGGCCCCCAAGCAAATTCTACTATCTGGGGCTGTGGACATAAACTAATGGCTTCAGCTTCAACTTTTATGTTTAGCCATGCTTTAGGGACACCAAATATATTAGACATCAATCAACAGTGTGATCTTCCTTTAGATATTGCTCAAGTGACAACCTTCGGGGAAAACGTGCTGACAGATCAATCACCATATTTTAAATATTCCAAGTGCATTCTTATATGGGATCTAACCCTAGACACACCCGACCAGCCATGGAAAAGGATATAAACTATGCTCAAGCCCATGGTGCAAAGGTTATAAAAGTTGACCCGAGGCCGCCTGAAGTACTCGATATGGATGCGCTCGGCCTTCCTGCCGCTGATATTTGGTTAAGGGTTAGACCGGGAACAGATGGCGCACTCGCATTAGGCATGCTCCATGTTGTGATAAATGAAGGGCTTCATAATAAAAATTTTGTTGATGACTACTGCACAGGGTTTGAGAGGTTAAAAAAACATGTACAGCCATATGATCCTAAAACAGTTTCAGAAATAACCTGGGTTCCCCAAGAAAAAATTATTGAAGCAGCAAGATTGTTTGCATCAAGTGAGCCGTCATGCACCTTTGCTAGGCTTGGCGTAGGGTCACAACAACCGAATGCGGCACAGCAAGCCAGAGCAGTGTGTATTTTGACTGCAATTGCAGGCAATATTGATGTCCGTGGTGGAAATCTATTAGGTCATGGAAAAATTGGCGATAATGTTCGTTTTTCAAACCAGAATATGAGCCTGGTATTGAGGAAAAAAGATGTGGTTTTAAAGAGTTTCCTCTATTTGCAGGCTCAAGTGCGAACGTGAAAAATTTTACACCTCCAGGATATGCACACAATCAAATCGCATTGCAGGCAATGATGGATAAAAAAATAAGAGGTTTTTATATCCCAGGTTGCAATATGGTTTTAGGTGAAGGTGATTCCAGAAAGACGGTTAAGGCCTTAAAAAGCCTTGATTTTATTGTATCTGCCGATCTTTTTATGACTCCAACCTGTGAGCTGTCTGATTTGGTATTACCTGCTGCGCACTGGTTGGAAACAGAAATGCCAATGCGTGCGTATCAAAATATGGGGCCTCGTTTTATGAACTATATAATGGCGTCTCAAAAAGTGATTGAGCCGGTAGGTGAGTGCTGGGATGATCGAAAAATTGTTATAGAATTGGCGAAAAGAATGGGAACTAAGCTACCATGGAGCAGCATTGAAGAACATAATGATTGGCTGTTGGAACATTACAAAATACGTTTTGAAGTCTTGAAGAAAAAAGGGGTAGTGCAATATCCTGGCCTTTGTCTTTTGAAAATTACAAAAAGAAGGATTCAAAACACCGTCTGGAAAAATTGAATTATTTTCAAGTATTCTAGATACGAATGGGTATGAAGGCCTTCCAAGTCACATTGAGCCACCGCAGAGCCCCATAAGCGACCCTGTGCTTTTTAAAGAATATCCACTGCTTCTTAGCAACCATCGACATATCGTTTATACACATAGCGAGTTTCGGGAAACCACTATCCTTAGGGGTGAATTTCCCGAGCCTGAAATCGAAGTCAATACTGATACAGCAAAAAAATTAGGATTGAAGGCCGGAGATGAAGTTTTCATTGAAACGCCAAAGTTTAAGGAAAGAGTTTATATGAAGACCAAACTAGTATCAGGATTGCATCCCAATGTAGTCAGTTGCTTGAGCCATTGGTGGTTTCCAGAAAAATCAGGGCCGGAACATGGTTGTTTTGAGTCAAATATCAATACAATAATATCGACAGAACCACCCTATGATCCGATTAGCATGAATTACCAAATGCGAGGCCTTTTTGTAGAATTGGTAAATCTGATAGGAGATAAAACCAAAACATCAAACTACTATTCAAAATGGCAGAGCAACTAAGTAAAAAAACTAACGGAGATAATAAGATGTCAAGTGTAACAATTGAAATCATTGAAAAGAGATGTACCGGGTGTGAAGAATGTTATTTAGCATGTCACGCTGAAGTTATCGAAATGGTAGACAAGAAGGCACAAGTCAAAAAGCTGGAGGACTGCCTGATATGTGAAACCTGTGTGCTGATTTGCCCAACAAATGCCATAACTCTATCACTGAATTGATATATGTTTCTCACGCCTTAGTATTGCTCGATAAGAAAGGAGGTTTGCAAATCTGAATCGATTGTATGAGATCATTAGAATTAATTTTAACTTAGTTTTTATTTCTAAAGTGTGGAGTAACAATTAAAAAAAGGGGGAAAAAATGTTAAACGAAAGCAAATCAATATGTTGGATGGCCAGTCTTGTTATTTTTTTGAGTTTCTTCACGTACTTTTTTCAATATCAAGAGGCAACAGCAGGAGAACGAAAAGTCACAGAATGGATCATGCAACCTTGCTTTGGCCCAGAAGATGCGGGATGGGAATTAGGCGTTATTCCTTGGGCGAAACAGTCGAAAAAGTGACGGAGGGTACTGTCAAGATTAAATTATTACCGGCAGGCTCAATTACTAGTTCTGATGAGTCTTTCACTGCTACTATTCAGGGAGTAACTGATGTTTATGCAGGATGGGCTACCCACTATGGGGGTGATTTCCCAGAAGGATATCTGGCCTATGGCCAAGCAATGACAAGTCTAACCTCAAATGAGCATTGGGAAATTTTATGGGGTGACAAATACAGGGTTGGCGATATCGTTCAGAAAGCTGCAAATAGGATTGGTCTGCAATGGGCTGGGCATACAAATCAAGGCCCAAACGGATCTTATGGAAATTTTGTTATTGAAAAGTGGGAAGATTATAAAGGAAAAACTGCATGCAGGTGGCCCCCAGGCAACATTTCTTGCTGCGATGGGCGGTATACCTGTTGATATGCCGCCAACAGAAATTTATATGGCCATGAAATTGGGTACCGTTGAAGGTACTTTCTGGGATATTGGTGGCACAGATGATATGAAATTCCACGAAGTAGTAAAGTATTATTATATGCCAGCATGGTGCGGTGCACAGCATCAAGAAATTTTTATAAACCTTAAAAAATGGAAGAAATTGGAAAAATGGCAACAGGATGCAATTATGGGAACATTTGAGGATGTTTACCGTCTTACCAGTCGCCTTCACGAAGAAAAATGTTCAAAATGCCATTAAAATCGCAAAGAATAACGGAGTGCAGATCATAAACATGTCAGATGCGGAACAGGCAAGGTTAGTAGAACGTGTAAAAGAAAAAGTTTGGCCTGGAACGTCAGCATTGTCAACTGAATGTGAGAATGGAATGGAACTATATTTAAAATGGATGAAAGATAACGGTCGTTTGTAAAATATCCATCAAGGTATGTCTTGAATTTTTTCAAGACATACCTCAGAATTTAACAGCAGCCGTTAGAACAAGATCCACTTGAAATACCTTTGTGTAAGCAAAGTGAGGTATGGCCGTAATTTTCAGACCAAATGAAATGGGATTTCTCGGAGCTATTGAGTATTTGACCATCCATATAAAGACCGGTGAATAATTATGAAAATATATAAGAGAATATCAAAATTTGTGTTCAATGTGAATGAGGTGGCAGGTTTCATTGGATGGGCCATAGTGTTATTATTAATGTTCTTGGGCTTCTATGACGTCTGTATGCGTTATTTTTTGATAGCCCTCCCAATGGATATATATTTTACTTAAATTGGGCTTGGTCGTTATAGTTTCTTTATGTGCAGGCTATTCTTTTCAGCACGACACATGGGTTAGAATCGATATCATATATGATCGTTTTTCAGAGAAAGGTAAAGCAATAATTGACATTATATGTTTCCCTTTCGTTGCCGCTTTTTTAGGGATTTTCTTGTGGACCAGTATTGAAAGAGCAATCCTTTCGGTCGCTATGCAACAGATGACACCCACAGCGATGAGAGTCCCATTGTATCATGTAAAAGTAATCATTCCGATCGGGATTTTTCTATTATTATTGGCTTTTCTAAATTATGTTATCCAAAAATTATAATTGTTTTTTTAATAATAACTAAAAGTTGCAGATCAATTTTGGAATCTATTTAAATTCAGTTAGCTACAAGCATTCAAACTCACCAGCTTTAGATAAAAGCACAACAAATACAGCAGGTTCGAATGAGCTTGCACATTTTAAGTAATATTAAATCAATAAGAAAGGTTCCTGACACAAACTTGGCTCATTTTATCATATAACTACATTAGGTCTTCAAAAAACAATTGTCGAGTGTAAAGGGTACTTACTAATAATACAAAAATGATTAGCAAATTTTAATCAAATTTCGATAACTTTTCGTCTATCATGATTACAAGGGGCGAAAGACAGAAAGGGAGTTATAAAAGTGAGCATAGGACTTATAACAATATTGATGGTACTGACGTTATTTATTCTAATGTTCTTGGGTATGCATGTTACCTTCAGTATCGCAACCACATCCATTATATTCGCATTGTTATTTAGCCCGCGTAGTTTAATGACCGGGGCAATGGCTGTATTTTCAACCCCATTTCAACCAGTACTTTTGACATTACCAATGTTCATATTTATGGGCAGTTTAATCCGATATTCGGGGATTGCAGATGCAGCTTTTGATGCGATCCGGAATTTTACTGGCGTCATCCCAGGAGGAATGTCAGTTGCCACTATTATAATATGTGCTCTATTTGCTGCTATTACCGGTGTAATACCTCCGGCAACAATAACGATGGGTTTGATTGCAGTCCCCGCGTTACTAAAGCACGGCTACAGTAAACAAATGGCAGTCGGTCCTGTCGCGGCTGGAAGTGCTTGGCAGATCTTATTCCACCAAGCGGAGGAATGATATTTTATGCATTGCTTTCAAAGGTGTCAGTCGGAAAGATGTTCATCGCAGGCCTTGTTCCAGGTGTAATTCTAGCAACATTATTTTCCATTTATATTATAGTTAGAAGTAAAATTACTCCCACAATAGCACCAGTTATGTCAAAAGATAAGCTCTTACCTTGGGGTCAACGGTTTAAATCCTTGATAGTAATCTGGCCTTTCATCCTTTTGATTTTTATGGTGCTGGGTTTGATATATCTTGGCATTTGTTCTCCAACTGAAGCTGCCGTGTTTGGGGCTGTTACATCGCTAATCATTTGTGTGGCTAATAGACGTTTTACATGGGTCATATTAAAAGAATCATTAAAAACAACTGTTACTTTAACAGTAATGGGTATCTGGATAATTATCGCAGCAAATTTTTTTGTTAATATATTTAGTGCGATAGGTTGCCAAGACATTTTGATTGATTTTGTTTCAGCAATGCCTGGCGGAAAATATGGCGCTATTGCCTTCATGTGTTTAAGTATTTTAATTCTTGGCTTTTTCATGGATGATTGGGCAATAATAACTTTATTAACTCCCTTATATGTACCGATTATTGTGGGATTAGGATTTAGCAAACTATGGTTTGGGATTTTATTTATTTGTTGTATTCAATGCTCATTTTTAACTCCTCCATACGGCTTTTGTTTTATTTTTGCCTTAAGGGAGTTTTACCTAAAAATATTTCGATGACAGATGTCTACCGATCTGTTGTCCCATATATCCTCATTCAAATACTAAATATTATTTTAGTTATAGCTTTCCCAGTAATGGTAACTTGGCTACCGAACAAGATGTAATACAAAAACTGAAATTTGATTGGCTTTCGGTGGCTAATCAAGAAAAAAAAAATGTACGGTTAATAACTTAAATGGAGACACTATAATGATTGATTTAAAAACTATTCCAACCACCAAAGATGACTTGGATCGATATGAAGTGGAAAACTTTTTTCATGGCTGGTCTTATCAGCCTTCTCAAGCACCTCTTCGCGTTGTGGGCGCCAAAGGTGTTCGTTTTACAACAGAAGACGGTAAGGAACGGCTTGACTTCAGTTCTTGTTTTGTAAGCCACAACATCGGTCACCAGGACCAAAGAGTTGTAAAGGCGATTCAGAAACAGGCATCTGAATTGACCTCATTTGCTCCGACATTTTCAACTGCGCCAAGAGCTAAACTTTCGAAAATACTCTCAGAAATCACACCGGGTGACCTCTCTCGATCATTTATATCTCTTGGCGGTACGGAAGCAAATGAGGCTGCTATAAAGATTTGTCACCAGTATACGGGCAGAAGAAAAATTATAGGCCGATTCAGAAGCTATCACGGAGGGACTGCCACTTCCATGAGTCTTTCACTTGGTGATGCTAGGGGATGGGCTCAAGTGCTTGGTGGAACAGAAATCATCAGAGTTCCTCAGCCCTATTGCTACAGGTGTATGTTCGGACAGAAGTATCCTGAGTGCGATATGCAATGTGTGAAATATGTGGATGAGGTGATTGAACTTGAAGGCGGCAGCGAAAAAGTGGCTGGTATTATCTTTGAACCGGTTACCGGTGCAAATGGCGTCATTGTACCACCGCCTGAATACTTCCCCATGCTTCGGAAAGTTTGTGACAAATGGTCGGTTCTAATGATTGCCGATGAAGTCATGAGCGGGTTCGGGAGAACAGGTAAATGGTTTGCCATGGATCACTGGAACGTGACACCCGATATCATGACTATGGCAAAGGGATTAACTTGCGGGTACCTACCTTTGGGCGCCACAGTCGTTCGAAAACATATTGCCGACCGTTTCAAAGAACAGTTTTTGCCCACGGTGCGACCTACGCCGGCCACGCTTTGGCTTGTTCGGCTGCCAATGCGGTCATTCCAATTTACCAAGAGGATAATCTAATTGAAAATTCTGCAAAAATGGGAGAGTACCTCCTTGAAAAAGCCAAGGAGGTCGGAGAAAAACACTCTTCAGTGGGTGACGTTCGTGGCATTGGTCTATTCGTAGGCTTTGAACTTGTAAAAAACAAAAAAAAGCCGTGAACCGATTATGCCAGTGGCTGCTAAAATACGGCAGGGGATCAACCCAAAGCTTGCAGTTGCCCAAAAACTTGGCGAACTAGGTATGATGGCTATGGCTGCAAATCCTGGTAATGTTATTGCTGTCGCTCCGCCGCTCATTGTCACAAAAGATGAAATAGATGAAGGCATCTCTATCTTGGACGAAGCACTTAAGGCAGCTGATGAGTATACTGAAAAATAGTAATTTATTAAAATTTTGGGTACTTCAAAATTTGAAATTCTCAACAATTACTCTATCGGAGAAAGGCTAAAATGAACTACGTAAAGATTAAAAATTTTATTAATGGCGAATGGCTCGAAGAAACTGGTGTGGAGACGGTTCCACTCTATAACCCTTCTACTGGCGAACAAATCGGTGAAGTGCCCCTTTCATCTGAGGAAACATCCCTTTACGCAGTTGACTCAGCTTATGATGCCTATGATTCCTGGAAAAAAGTGAGCGTGGGAAAAAGAGTATCATACCTGTTCGATATACGTCAGGCCATGAAAGACAGTTTGGAAGAATTGGCCGTATCCATTGCCGTAGATCAGGCAAAACATATCAGTGAGGCACGGGGCGAAATCCAGCGGGTTATTCAACTTCTTGAAGCAGCCTGTTCCATCCCAACATTGATCCAGGGCGAAACCTTGGGCGGCATTGCCAATAATATAAACGGCCGCGTGATAAAACAACCACTGGGCGTTTACGGTGGGGTGGCACCATTCAATTTTCCGGGATTGGTATTCGGATGGTTTGTGCCATATGCCATCGGTGTGGGTAACACTTTTATCTACAAACCGTCCACTCAGTCACCGGTGTTTATGCAGAAAATGGGCGATATCTTTAACCAGGTCGGTCTTCCCAAAGGAGTCGTCAATATCGTCCACGGCAATCGGACCATCCCAGGCACGTGGTATGAAAACCCGAAAATTAGTGGGGTTTGCCTGGTCGGCTCCACACCCACCGCCAAAAAATGGCCGAAGGTTGTGGTAGGGGCGGCAAAAGAAGCATGCTTCTCGGCGGTGCGAAAAACTATCTGGTGGTTATGGAAGATGTTAATTGGGATGTGTTTATTGAAAATTTTCTTCACTCCTGTTATGGGTCCGCTGGTCAGCGGTGCCTTGCTGGTTCAATCGTTGCTGCGGTTCCGGAAATCTATGATGAACTAATTGAACGTGTGCTCGAAGCATCTAAAAAAGTGACCGTCGGGGATGCCATGGATTCTGATATTTACATGGGACCGGTTATATCAGCCAAAGCCAAAGCTAATATTGAACGTTATATTGAAATTGGCGTCGAACAAGGTTCAAGGCTTCTGCTGGACGGCAGAAATCCCGAACTCCCGGAAAAAATAAAAACGGTTTTTTGTCGGCCCCACGGTCTTTGCAGATGTTACACCCTGCAGAACAATTGCTAAAGAAGAGATTTTCGGTCCGGTTGTATCCATCATGAAAATAAAAGATATAGATGATGTTCTCGGGCTGATCAGATCTCAAGAATTTGGAAATGGTGCCTGCATTTTTACGCAGAATCAGTACTACACGGAAAATTTATCGCCGAAGCAGACGTTGGTATGGTGGGCGTCAATGTTGGGGTCTGTGCCCTCACCCTTATCTGCCCTTCGGTGGAATCAAGGATTCCCATCTGGGAACTGATAAGGTACAGGGAAAAGACGGCATTGATTTCTTCACCCAAAATAAAATAGCCACCGTCCGGGTGATACCGCCCAAAGATGTTAGTGAAAACGGGGAAAAATGTGACAGTGGCAAGTCAGTAAGAAGCTGTGTAGCCCAATAAGTGAAACATTCAGTGATGATTTGATTTTTAGATGCAAAGAACGAAGTTGAATTGACATCTTGTCAAAATAAGGGTGGTCATTATTCTCCGGATTAACGCCAATTAATCCAAAAAGGAGGGTGAAATGACCACCCCGAAAAACTATCAAACACAAGGCTGAGTTCAATTGAACTTGCTGAAAATCTCAGAGTGCTTGATGTTGAATCCAAGGTTTTCCTTACGAAGAAAGAGGGATGTCTTCAACACCCATGCGGGTTCGATACTCTGCATTCATATTAAATAGAATTTTAAATCTCCTATATCGAAAGCAGATTTGGAAGCCATAGACAAATCTCCGGAACTGCGAACAAAATTAATGCGATTAATAACATCATTAGGACAAAAGGAAGATTGCCCTTTGCTATGGTCCAAATATTATCATTTGTAATGGCCTGGACCATAAAAATATTCAATCCCACCGGCGGGTGATCAAACGCCATTTCGACAAAAACCATTAAAATAACGCCAAAACAATCACATTGAGTCCCAGGACCGGCATTAAGGGATAAATGACTGGAATGGTCAGCACTGTCATGGCAAGGCCGTCTAGAAACATACCCATAATCATGTACATGAGGACCAGGCAGGCAATCACCCCCCAATTTGAAAATCCGGATGTGACAATCCATTCCGTGAGCAACCGGGGGATTCTCAGATGGGCGATCAGATTGGTTAAAATCATGGCACCAATCATGATCATCATGAGTGAGGATCCCAGTATTGCACTTTCTCTTAGGATCTCAATAAATTTTTTCCAATTAATCTGTTTGTAGACCATGGCGGTAAGAAGGCAGTATACCACAAAAACGGCCGCAGCCTCCGTAGGCGTGAAAATACCTGCGTAAATCCCCCCCAAAACAATAGCCGGAGCCAGTATGGCCAGAGAACCGTTTTTAACCGCTGTTTTTTTCTGCTCCCAGCTAAAGGACACTTTTTGATAATTTCCGCTGATAACACTTGCAGTAAAAACATAAATGATGAAAAAACCGACCAGGATGCCGGCAGGAACAAACGCTGCGGCAAATAATGTGGCAACGGAAGTGTTTGTTAAAAATCCATAAACAATGAGTCCGGCACTGGGGGGGATCAGAATTCCCAGCGCTCCCCCGGCAACGCTCCCGTAGGAAAGTTCTTTCGTATATCCGTTTGCAAGAAGCTGGGGAATGGCAATTAAGCCGATCGCTCCTGCTACAGCTGTGCTGACGCCGATCATAGCAGAAACTAGTGCGCAGGCGAGAATCGTTGCCATTGAGAGTCCGCCGGGAATAGAACCGCTCCATTTGCTGATCATTTCAAAAATTCTCTCACCGATACCGCATTTGGACAGAATCACCCCACCCATGATAAACAAAGGAACCGCCAGCAGGATGAAACTGTGCAACGTTCTTTCAACAATCACAGGTACCATGGTCAAGCTTTGAAAATCTCCGAAATTGGCAAAAATACCGATTATTCCCGTTATTCCCAGGGCCACGCCGACGGGAACGCCGCCGAATAGCAGGCAAAGTACCAGCAACGCAATACCAGCAAAGGGGATGACATACATTAAGTATATGCCAATCCCAATGATACAAAGAAAACTAAAAATTAGGAATATGGGAGCACTCCCAAAAACCGCAGTTGTTTTCTTTAAATCAGATAAGGATTTGATATCCTGCAGCATGTTTCGGAGCACCTGTAGAAAAAGCATGCCCATGGTCAGGGGGAAAACCACATACAATATCCATTTCGGGTACCTTAACAACCCGATGCTTGTTATCTCATTGTGGTACGCGTCCAGAAAAGTATGGTATCCGTAATACCCAACAACCACAACAAATACCAAAACAACTATATTGGCAACTATTCCGAGTGATAGCCGGGAAGAATCTGACAGCCGGGAAATAAAAATATCCGTAATGATCTGTCTTCTTTCTTTTGATGAATAGGATGCTCCCAGCAGGACAAACCACATCAGAATGAAAAGTGAAGCTTCAAACACCCAGGTTGTCGGCATGTTGAACATTCGCCGCATGATAACCTCATAGGTGGCAAAATACTGACGATAAACATCGAAATTCCGGCAACAGTTCCGAAGTTTATCGAAAGGAAATCAATAATATTGGTATGGCGAAAGTAAAGATTTGAATTAGATGCTTGCATTTTTGTTATCCTTTTGGTGCGTAAAAGTCAAAAACCGCCCGAATTGTCAGCCTTTTCGGGCGGGCTTTAAGCAGCGTCCCTTTCCATTTGTTCCCTCATCTTAAACCCCATTTCAAACGTTTCAATGGGCCGATGTCCCTTAAACTATATCTGAGCAGGCTTATTATCCGCCAATTTGACTGGGGATTTTTTCCGGATACCCAGTCAGATTGGCGCTGTCTTGGTAAAATTAAAGGGTTGGAAGGATCTTCACTTTTTCACTTTCACCTGTCAGAGGACCATGACCAGACAAGTGGAAAAGAGAAAACCCGCTATCATGATGCCGTGCTTTAATTCTATTCAAATGAACACCTGTATCATGGAAAAATAAAATCATTTATTTCTGGCCTGAATCAAATATCCCCACAATTTTTCTCCCATTTCGCTACCGCATCTTTTAACAGCCAAGTCATGCATCACAGGCGAAACAATTTCATTGAATCGGGCCCTTTCTTCCTGGGACAGGAAATTCATTTCCGTTACGAGCCCGCTTTTAAATTTTTCATAAGTCATTTCTGTTTCTTCAACAACATAACCTCTTGCCCATGCTGCAATTTCTTGGGCTGCATCTGCTATGATTTTTTGGTTTTCAGGTGTCAGTTTTTCCACTTGTTCATGTTCATTGCATGCCAGAACTGAAGAAACGGTGTGCCGTAATCCTGGGTCAGATACGGTGTGGTCTCATACCATTTTGAAAAATAAAACCGTCCCGGACCTGAAATTGCTCCATCGATCGTCCCCCGCTGAAGCGCCATGAAAACCTCTTTTACGCTCAACTCTACAGGTATCGCTCCCAAAGCCTTGTACATGGTGGCCTGTGCAGTGCCGCTTGCCCTCATTTTCAAATTTTTATAATCATCTATTGTATGAATGGGTTTTGTATTGGTTCCAATAACCGAAGTGCCATAAGAAATGGGTGATAGTAGTTTTGCATTTAGTCTGCGTTTGAATTCGTCATCCGCAATTTCACGCACCGCCGGCATATCTAAAAATCTGTAAAAATGATCATAATCGTCCCAACAGCCCTGAGCGCCGAATGAACTTATGAATTCAAGAGCCGGAGATCTTGCCCCGACATAGGCCACGTGCATGATGGACATGTCAACGCCTCCATTCACGATAGCTTCAATTTCACTTTTTGAATCATACAGTTCACCAGAAGGATAACGGATAATCGTAATGTTACCATCACTATTTTTTTCGACGATTTCTTTGAATTTATCGGCTGCTATTTCCAAGCAGCTGCCGGGAGACAAGTTGCTCGACAGGGTCAGTTTGATTTTCTGGGCAGCTGTTGATTGAACCGGGCCGCTAAAAAAAAACAAAATACCCGAAAGAATGGCGGCAACACACAAAGCGGATTTTATAAAAGAACTTCTTTTCATTTTATCATCCTTCCTTTTTTTGGTAGAAAAATATACGACCTCTGAAATGCTTAAACCGTTAGTACACCGACTTTCAATCCTGGTCGCAGAACATCGGCAATTGATCAAGTTCAGGGCAGCGAAAGAAAAAGCGCAGTGCATTACTCACATTTTTTCATTTGATCCTCCTTGCTTTCGCTCGTGAATTGTTAAAACGACATGTTGCAAATCTCGCTTCAGCGGATTGCAATATTCGTCACGTTCCCCAGACATTGATTGCCTATTGAAGGAATCATGCCCCCTTGCTCAATACAAGGCGTATATCAGTAATGTCCTGTTTTGATTGGCAGGTGCCTCCTTATCCATCTATATGGAATCAACATCAGGATATTAAACCCCACAGTGTACTATGATCGTTGTATCGCTTTTTGGAATTTTGAATGATATTCAAGCAATCATTTTCTTGATTGTCAAGACGTAAATTAAAAAAAATCGACCATTTTTAGATGCTTTCTTTTTGATTAAATTTATATCTCTCTGGTATTATTTGAATTTAATGATTTTGCGGTTAAAATCAATTATGTTTTTGACGGGCTGCGGTCAGTTGATTTGGATTTCAATCCGGCATTGTCAGATAGAATATAACTCAAAAAGTCGTTGGGGCGCTTGTCGTTACACGTGAAGGGGGAATTGTCCGTAGTCGGGTGTTTTCCGGCGACACATCTGATACAGGTGTTGCCAAAAAAACCAGTCCGATCTCCGGGGATGACGTTGAGGCAGGACCATGTTTGTTGCGGACAAAGGAGTGAACTCAGGAGATAGGCCGTGAGTTTGCCAGGGCATGCGGGAACTGCCAGCCGGCCAGCCAAATGGCCCGTATTGCGGGAATTAAATCGTGAGGCCTTGTCCAAACGGGGTCGGCATACCGTAAAGGTATTTTCCTGGCCAATGAAATGATTGCCGGAGACGACATATCCTTGGCTTTAAGCCCAAAGATGCTCGGCAAAGAAAAACATCGGGAAAGGATCATTGGGCGAGGCTTCCGTTCACTGAAACGCACCTATATCAAAACCAGGCCAATGGATCTTGGACCACTATGCAAATGGACAGCCATGTAAGAATCTGAACACTTGGTCCTGCTGATAGGGCGCATTGCAGAACTTGAGCGTGCTGACCCGCCTCACTGGGTCAAGCAGGTGCTTGTCTGGACCTTAAATTACAGGGTATATGTTGAACCATCGTGTGCTTATCCGTAATGAGTTGGGCAACAAACCGCTCAACATATTAAAATTTTAAATATTTCTTCTCCCAAAATGCATGGAACCTCAAGGGAATTGATGAAAATCTTCAAAATTTATTGGTGCCTTCCGAATCACATTCAGTGGCAAAGATGATTGAGCGGCGGACTTTTCAGCTGATTCGTATTTATAGAAACCGTGATCCCAAGACCTTCGCTGCTTCACCACGGAATAATTTTATTTTTTGCTCTTGACACTCCCGCGTCTGTATGGTTGAATATTCCTCAATAATAATTTAATCAAAGGTTTTTTCAAAGAATTGTTAAAAATATAAATCAAAAAACATTTATAAATCAACAGCATAGATTAAATATGAGGGTTGATTTCTATTCAATTATTGAACAGGGAGGCTCCATGACTGAGAAAAAAAAGTTAAAAAAGAAAAAAGAACCGGATATCACATTTTATCATCCAGATTTATTGGCGGTTCCGGAAAACGAACGCCCCTACTTAAAGGGATATCGGTGTAAAAAATGCGGTCAGCTTGATTTTCCCAAAGTAACCCCGTGCCCCAACTGCTGGGGGGAAGAGTTTGAAATGGTGCCGTTATCCAGAAGAGGAATTTTGTACAGTTTTTCGGATTTGTACATTGGGCAGCCAGGTTTGAATACTCCCTATATATGTGGATATATAGATCTGCCAGAAAATGTCCGAATTTTCGCCATGCTTAAAGGTGAGGTCAAGACATTTAAATGCGATGAAGAAGTCGAGTTGACCACAGGTCCGATCAGGATGAATGCTGATGGCCTGCCAATCATCAGTTACATGTTCCAGAAAGTTTAGGAGGCTTAAATGAAATTACAAAGAGATGTGTATATAGCAGGGGTGGGCGAAACCGTTTTTGGAAAACATAAAATGGATTATGATGAATTGGGTCGGATCGCGGCATTTCAGGCCATCAAATCATCCAAAATTGACAAGCCGGGAATGATCGGAAGTGCCTATGTGGGGAATGCACATAACGGTATCGTCACAGGTCAGACAATCTTCAAGGATCTTGGCGTTTGCGGCACCGCTCCTATCATCAATGTGGAAAGCGCTTGTTCGGCTGGCGCCATGGCCGTACATCTGGCCATCAAGGATGTAGCTTGCGGACTGACCGAATTGTCCATGGGCGTGGGAGCAGAAAACCATACCCTTCGTCGTAAGAGTGGTACGGCATTCATGCCGGCCATGAATGATATCGAAACGGTTCACGGCGGAGTTATGACCGGTAAATATGCCATGCGGGCGACCCGATATATGTATGAGACCGGCGCTACCATTGAGGATTTGGCATTGATTACCCAAAAAAGCCGCTCCCATGGAAAGAACAATCCCCATGCCCCTTTTGGAGGGGATTATACCATAGATGAGATCATTGATTCCCGGATGATTGCCTATCCTCTGACCCTGCATCAGTGTTGCGGTATTGTTGACGGGGCCGGAGCCGTGGTGGTCTGTTCTAAAGAGATGATCAAGAAACTGGGGATTGAAAAACCGGTCAAAGTGAGAGGGTCCGTGGTGACGTCGGGTCCGTATCATAACCGGCCAAGGGATATTACTGGTGACGACATAACGGAAATGACCTCTGAAATGCTGTACGAAGAATCCGGCATCGGACCGAAGGATGTGGATATTCTGGAATTGCACGATGCCTTTACTATTGCGGAATTGCTTTATTATGAATGCATGCAGCTATGCGAGAAAGGTGAGGGACTGAAATTCCTCAGAGATGGGCAGGCTACATATGGTGGACAGTGCGTGGTTAGTCCCAGGGGCGGGATGCTGTCTTACGGCCATCCTATCGGTGCATCCGGTGCAGCCCAGATAGCGGCTAATGTTAAACAGCTCAGAGGGGAGTGTAACGGTTATCAGGTCGAACCCATTCCAAAGGTTGCCATGTCTCATGTTACGGCGGTGGGCTGTCAGGGACTGAGCATGCAGCATGCACCATGCACATGATCACAAGTGATTGGTAGGAGATTCCCTTGAAAATCCTTAAAATGAATCGTTAAATCTAAAAAGGAGAGGTTTTAAAATGGGATCATTTAAAGACAGGGTCGTGCTTATCGAGTCAGTGGGAGATGATATCGCCTATGCCATCGCCCGCATGGCAGCATCAAAAGGGGCGAAGCTGGCACTTCTCGATATCGATGGAAAAAAACGTCGGACACGGTTGCCAGACTCAAGCAGGACGGAGTAGATGCTTTGGGAATCACGGCTGATTCGGCAGACTGTACCGGCGTTAAGCAGGCGATCGGCAATATAGTGGAAAAATACGGAAGAATTGATGTGCTCATTAACAATTCCGATTTTTTGTGGAAACGATATTGTGGAAACTAAGGCACAGGGGTGGTATCAGGGGCCAAAAACAATATTGATCCTGCTTTTTTCTATGCCGGGAAGTGATTCCAGTAATGCGGAAGCAGGGATACGGTCGGATTGTCAACATCGGGAGCATTGAATACCTGGGGTTGCCGCAAACTTCGGTGTACAGTGCGGCCAAGTCATCTATGTTGGGGTTCACACGCTCACTTTCCCTTGAAACTGCAAAAGATAAAATAACGGTGAATTGGGTGGTCAAAGGCACCATCCGTCAATCGGGCATATCCCAAGAAGAAGAAGAAAAAATAGCTGCCAAAATCCCGGTGCAAAGGCTGGGCACACCCGAGGATGTCGCTGGTGCTGTGTGTTTTTTTGCTGCGGATACATCAAAATTTATAACAGGTCAGACTTTTTTTGTCTGTGGCGGGAAAAGTCTTTATTTTTCCATGTCAATTTAGGGCGCTGTTATGTCAATTTCAGGACGAGGTGGAGGTAAAGAATGGGAGTAGAAAACAGAGTCGCAATCATCACGGGGTCTGCCAGCGGAATGGGCAAAGATACGGCATTCAAGCTGGCCGAACATGGTGCCAAGGTTGTCATTAATGATGTTATCGAAGACAAGGTTGTGCAGACAGCAAAAGAACTTCGGGATAAGGGGTATGAGGCCATTGGGATTGTGGCGGATATCTCGAGCAAATCTGATGTGGAATCGATGGTGGATGAAACGATATCTGCCTTTGGTTCTATTGATATTCTGGTCAACAATGCCGGGTTGGAGCGGGCCGGTGCTTTGAGAAAATTATCCGAGCAAGACTGGGAGATCACTTTGAATGTGAATCTGAAAGGCCCGTTTTTGTGCAGTCAGGCCGTCCATGGTCATATGGTTGAGCAGAAACGGGGCCGGATAGTCAATATCGCTTCCCGGGCCTGGCTGGGGGGACCCGGCCAGGCGCCGTATTCATCTGCAAAGGCAGGTCTGGTGGGGTTGACCCGGACGCTTGCCTTGGAGCTGGGCAGAAAAGGCATTACCTCAAATTGTATCGCGCCGGGGCTTATCGAAACCCCTATGTGGTATGAACTACCGGAAAAGACGAGGAATTTCCTTTCTGCCAAGCAGCCTTCGGGAAACATCGGGGAAGGGGATGATATTGCAAATACCGTCTTATTTCTGGCTGACGATGAAACAGGTTATGTCACTGGCCAGGTCCTTTATGTGTGTGGGGGAAGAAGTCTGTTTTCAGGTTAATCAATTATGAGGGCGTCATCATCAGGTGGATGATACCCGCATCCGGTTTAAAATGATTATAACTGAATAAAAACAAGAGGAGGTTAGGCAATGGAAGGTGAACGTAACGATAGATCCCTTTCTGATGTGAAAGTACTTGATTTCACGGGTGAACTGGGACCCTATGCTTCAAAGTTGTATGCAGGGCTGGGTGCGGAGGTGATTCACCTTGAGCCGATCACCGGAGATCCTTTGAGAAGAAAAGGCCCTTTTTACAAGGGGGAAGCAGACAATATGGAGGCCAGTCTTCAATTCCTTTATTACAATGGAAACAAAAAAAGTCTGGTACTTGATCTTCACAAAGAAGAAGGCCGGAAGATTTTTTTGAAGCTTATCCAAAAAATTGATATTTTCATGGAAAGCTGTGTCCCTGGTTACCTTGACACTTTAGGCCTTTCCTATGACAATCTTAAAGAGGTCAATCCCAGGTTGGTTCAGACCTCCATAACGCCATACGGCAGTGTCGGGCCGTATAAAGATTATCCGGGATCCGATTTAACCTGCTCGGCTATGGGCGGATTTTTGTACCTGGCCGGGATTGAGAATGAAAAACCGGTAAGAGCTTGTGATGACCAATCATATCGGATGGCAGAATCCTATGCTGCGGTGGGAAGTTCAATTGCCTTTTTGTATGCAAGGAGAACCGGGCAAGGCCAGTTTGTTGATGTCTCTGCCATGGAGGCAGTGGGGATGGCCCTTGAAAATGCAGCCCAATACTGGGATCTGGAAGGCACCATCCGCCGGGGAAGGGGAAAGGAAGCGGGTTCGGCCACAGTTCATCCCTGTAAAGACGGCTATATCGCCATTGTTGCGATTATGGGAAAGAACAAGATTATGTGGGAACCTTTTGTCAAATGGATGAAGTCCGAAAATGTCGAGGAGTGGGAGGTCTTTGAAGATCCCCGATGGATAGAGCCTTCCTACAGGCGTTCAGCCGAGGGGTATGAAACCTTTTGCCGGATTTTCATCGGTTTACCCTGAAACATGACAAAATGAGCCTGTATGAAAGGGGACAGGCAAACCGTATTGCTTTGTCGCCTGTGAGCAACGGCAAAGACCTCCTTGAAAATCCGCAGTTGAAGCATCGTAATTTCTGGCAGACAATTGAACACAAAAATCTTGACGGTGAAATCACCTTTCCAGGGGCACCCTATGAATTCGGTGAATTGGACTGGCGATTCGGTTTCCCCGCGCCAAGATTTGGCGAACACACGATGCAAATACTTGAAGAGTTAGATTATTCTAAAGAAGAAATAGTTGTTTTTCAAAGGAAGGAGTCATTCATGTCTAATTTTGAAAAAGCATTGGAAGGGTTGATCGTCTGTGATTTTCCTGGGTCGGCGCAGGCCCCATCACAACCAATGTCCTGGGCCAGTGCGGCGCAGAGGTGATTAAGATAGAAAGCCTGAAACGACCGGATATTTTAAGGAAAGGCGGGCCGTTTAAGGACGGGATTGCCGACGGACTGGAGCGGAGCGGTTATTTTGCAAATCGGAACCCAAATAAAAAGTGCATTGCCCTGAACATGCGTCAACCCATGGCCCGTGAGGTGGCCGTCCGCCTGATAGAAAAAGCGATATCATCATTAATAATTTCCGTGTCGGGCAGATGGAAAATGGAACCTGGGCTGGGAAGATGTGAAAAGGATCAATCCTCGGATTATTTATGTGACCATGAGCCTGCAGGGCACTGATGGACCTCATAAATCCTACATGGGCTTTGGAGTGAACCTGAACGCTTTGTGCGGGTTGACTGCCCAGGCCTGCATGCCAGCCAAAGTCCGTTTGGGACTGGCACCAATTATACAGACCATGTCATGGTACCGACCCATACCCTGTTCGGCATCATGGCCGCCCTGCTTCAGCGCGAAAAAACAGGCCTGGGGCAGACGGTAGAAATATCTCAGCTTGAAAGCGCCATTGCCATGAAGCCTATTGACAGTATGGTCTACGCCGCCAATGGTGAGATCATGGGACCCCTGGGGTGTGGGGATCCCAATGCCGCTCCCCACGGCGTTTATACGACTCTCGGATATAGAAAATGGCTGGCCATTGCGGTGTTTTCCGAGGAGGAATGGGCTGCCCTTCAGAAGGTGATGGGCCATCCGGCCTGGGCAAAGAAAGAAAAATTCGCCACTCTAGCCGATAGAAAGGCAAACGAATCGGAGCTGAACAATCATATCGAAGCCTGGACAAAACAACAATATGCCTCAAAAATCATGAAACAACTGCTGGAACACGGTGTGAAAGCTGGTATTGTCAACGATGCCAGGGCCGCCATAGAGGATGAGCATCTGATAGAACGTGAGTTCTGGGCCTATCTGGATCATCCGGTGGTGGGTTTGACGTTGTATAACCGGGCACCCATTATGTTTTCAAAACGCCGATTGTCATGGAAAGGCGGCCCCGCTTCTTGGCGAACATACAGATGAGGTGCTGACCGGTTTTTGGGATATTCGGAAAAGGAGCTGGGAGAATTGAAGGCGGCAGACGTGCTGGTTTGATGGAAAAAGACGGTTGTCAAAAGAAAAAGGGGGAATGATGGATTTTGGAATATCTGAAGAATATATGATGCTCAAAGAAGCAATGAAAGAATTTGTCAAACGCGAGCTAATGCCTCTGGAAAAGACATTGCTTGAGCGGGATATGAGCCTTTGGACCAAGCCGGGGCCCTTGATTCCAAAAGAAAGATTCAGATCGGCTTTACGCGGTGACAAAGGAACTGGGATTCTGGGGGATTGAGGTTGAGGAAAATTCGGGGGCCAGGGCTGGGTATGCTCGCCAAAACACTGATCATGGAAGAAATGTGCAAAAGTTATGTTGGGTTTTCACCCCATGGTTTTATGCTGCCTCCGGATGCGCCCAATCTGTATTATCTGCACGCATGCTGCGTGGATGAGCAGCGGGACAAATATTTTATTCCCTATTGCAATCATGAGCTGGATTCAGCGATGGCGGTGACGGAACCGGATGCCGGCTCTGATGTGAGCGGATTGAAAACAATGGCGGTTCGCAAAGGGGACAAATGGGTGATCAACGGGACCAAGACCTTTATCAGCAAGTGTGACAAGGATAATGTCTTTTTTATCCTGATTGCCTTGACGGACAAGAATGCACCGACCAAAAGCAGATTCACTGCATTTCTGATCGATAAGGACATGCCTGGGGTACAGGTGGGAAAAGAAATTCCGGTAATCGGGCTATGCCGACCTGGGAACTGATTTTAAATGATGTCGAGGTGGGTGACAATGCGGTTCTGGGTGAAGTGGGAGAAGCCTTTATTCCTCTCCAGAACCGATTCGGGGTTCGCCGGATCGAACTGGCATCCCGATGTACCGGCATGGCAGAACGGATTATACAGATGATGATAGATCAGGCGACGACCCGGACAACGTTTGGCAAACCCTTGGCCGAACGTCAGACCGTGCAGAACTGGATTGCGGATTCAACCATGGAACTCGAAGCAGTAAGACTCAGGCTGTATTATGCCGCGTGGAAATCTGACCAGGGCATCACCGACCTGAGAAGTGAAGGATCGAGCATCAAGGTGACTGCCACTGAAATGCTTTCCAATGTTGCGGACAGGGCCATACAACTCCATGGCGGTGTGGGGCTGTCCAAAGAGCTGGGAATTGAGTATGTGGCACGAATGGTCAGAATCTGGCGGATATTGGAGGGACCTAATGAAATTCATCGCTGGACGATTGCAAGACAGCTTTTGAAAGAGAAAAAGCCTTATAGTCCGTTTGTCGTGGTATCAGACTGAAATCAAAATAACCGGTGATATCAATCTCTATATTAAAAAGGAACAGATACAATGGGTGTAGAATTTACCAAAGAAGATCATGTGGCCTATATTACATTGAACCGGCCAGAGGCAATGAATTCCCTGGATCCGGAATCCGTCACAAGACTGGCGGAAGTCTGGGCTGAAGTGGCCAAAGACGATGACGTCCGTGTAACAGTGCTGACCGGTGCCGGAGAGAAATCCTTTTGTACAGGGACCGACATGAAAAAACCCCGCCACCTCAGGAATGCATGGCTTCCATCTGGCTCAGAGAAGGCCAGCCCATCATTCCTCACATGAAAATGTGGAAACCCATTATCTGCGCTATCAATGGCTATGCCATCGGTGGCGGACTGGAAATGGCTCTTGCCTGTGATCTAAGAATTGCCAGCACCAATGCCAAATTTGGGCTGACTGAAGTCAAAGTGGCCAGCCTGGCCGGATTGAATGGAACTCAATGCATTCCCCGTGCCATTCCCCAAGCCGTAGCTATGAAAATGCTGTTGACAGGAGAAATGATCGATGCGGCAGAGGCTCACAGAGTCGGACTGATCAGTGATGTGGTTGAGCCTCCGGAGTTGATGAGCCTGGCCAAAAAAATGGCTCGGAAAATAGCCGACAATGCGCCCTTGAGCGTGAAAGCAGCCAAACAGGCCGCAGTCATGGGGCTTGATATGCCTCTGGAACACGGAATCGCCTTTTCCCACCTGTTGTGGGGAGTCTTGAGAGATACTGAGGACAGGAAAGAGGGATTTACGGCATTTGCAGAAAAAAGGGCCCCCAATGGAAGGCAAGGTAATGTCAATTCAATAACAACAGTGGAGGAAAAGAGATGCACATTGCGGTATTAGCAAAAGTTGTCCCGGATTATTTGGTTCCGTCCATGGATTTTGAGTTGTCAAATAACCGGGCTCACGAAAGGTTTTCCCGGATGCTGGGGCTGTATGATGAAAACGCCATAGAAACCGGTATCCAGATCAAAGAAAAAAATTCGGGATCATTGAGTCTTATCTCCTATGGCAGCGAGAAAGATATCCAGTTTTTGAGAAAAGGGGCGGCCATGGGCGCGGATCAATTAATCCTGGTGAAAGGGACATCAGATGATGCCGCGGTGATTGCCGGAAATCTTATGGCTGCCATTCAGAGTCTGGGTAACGTGGATCTGGTGCTTGCCGGACAGCAATCTGCTGATATGGACCGGGGGGTTGTTCCGGGGATACTGGCCCAGATGCTGGAAGTTCCATTCATCCCCCAGATAGGGTATGTGGAGTATCATGACGATTCCTGGACTGTGACTCAGATCGCATCCCAGGGGAAACGCGAATTGAAATTCAGCGGGCCGGGTGTTTTGTCCATCACCAGCATTCCTGAAATGTGCCCGGATTCCTGCTGTGCGGGCTATTTTTCGGCCAAGAAAAACCGGTGGTCAAACTTGAATCCGTGGATCAGGAAAAATGGCGCTAAATGAACTGGAAGTCATCATTCCAAAAAGTGAATACGTTTGTGAGTTCATTGATACAGAAGATCCGGAACAGGCCGCCAGAACGTTAATAACTCGGTTGAATGAGGAGAGATATCTATGAAAACGCTGATTATTGAAACCATTGATTTGAAAAAAATCGGTGAGCTCAAGACCGTGAGCCGACAGTTCAGTGAACTTCCCGATATCATTGCCCTGGGGGAGGGGGATGTGCCTGGCAACTTTGGCAAAGCCTGGCAGACCCGCCAGACCCTTTCAGCCAATCTGGTTTCCAGCATTGTTCAGCTCGTCAGGCAGGAAAAATATGCCATCATTCTCTTGAGCGTTTCAACATTGGGTACGGGACTGGCAGGCCCTTTGAGTGCGGCACTGTCAGCTCCGGTTGTAACAGAAGTGACAGCCATTCAGTCCGATATGGTGGTGGAACGGCCCATATATGGCGGCAAGGCCATAATCAGGCAGAAAATTGAATCGACCCCAACTGTTTTGACCATTCGGCGCAAATATTTTGAGCCGGAAGTTCTGGAAGGCCATACGTCATCCATCCCGTTGGATACCCCATCAGAAAAAGTTCAGTTAATCAGCGAAAAAAAAGAACAAACAGAAGGGATCCCTCTGGAAGATGCACCAGTGGTTGTGTCTGGGGACGGGGGATTGGAAACGCAGATAATTTTTCTTTGCTTCAGGCTTTGGCCGATCAACTGAACGGTGCCGTGGGTGCATCAAGAGGAGCTGTGGATGAAGGATGGGCCTCACCCACCCGGCAGGTCGGTCAGACAGGCAAAATTGTGGCTCCCAATGTGTATTTTGCCGTGGGAGTGTCCGGAGCCAGTCAGCATCTGGCCGGGATTGCCAATTCAAAATGTGTCGTGGCGATTAACAAGGATGAGGAAGCAAATATTTTCAACAGAGCGCGGTTTGGACTGGTTTGTGACTATCAGAAAATTATTCCCCAACTGACTCAGGCGATCAAGGAGAACAGATAAATGCCTCGCATCCCCTATTGGAATATTGATTATGGCCTCATCATTGATCTGTTGGCAATTCCGGTGATCATTGTTTTTTTTTATGGTCTTTACCGGCAATGGCTGTTAATCAAACAGGGCAAAATGCGGGTGATCCCCTCAATCGACAACATGATTCAGGGGATCGGCAACTTTCACATGAGGGCCTTTTTGGTACGGGGTATCTTGAATGCCCGGCTGTACCGGAAACCAGCCTCGGGCATTGCCCATGGGTTCGTGTTTTGGGGGATGCTCATTCTTTTTATCGGAACAATCCTGGTGTTTCTGAATGTTTTGTTCGGGGTTCCGGTGTTCAGCGGTGGCTTCAATCGCTGGTACATGTCGTTTGTGCTCGATTTGGCAGGACTTCTATCCCTGGCCGGGATTGTTTTTTTTCTGGTCCGGCGGATGATTTTGCCGGACCGGCTCAGGTTGCCTGAGGCTAGAAAGGGGTTTGTGCCGGTCAGCTCACTTCTGGGCATGGTTCTTATCACCGGATTTTTCATTGAGGGCGCGAGAATAGCAGCAGCTGCAGGCCCTCTGGAGGCTGGCGCGTTCGTGGGAAATTTTTTGGCATCAAACCTGATCAGTCCGGCATTGGCACTTGAAATCCACGTGACCACCTGGTGGGTCCACGGTCTTCTGGCGCTGGGCTTTGTGGCCTGTATTCCGTATTCTCCCCTGGTACACCTGATTCTCGCCCCGGTGAATGTGGGATTTGCCGATCCGGCACCGAATGTGAAAATGGGGGTCGTGGATTTTTCCGCGTTTGAAAATGAGGATGCCGAGGAACTGCCGGCCTTGGGCGCGGACAAGTTGGCTGATTTTACACGCAAACGGTTCCTGGATTTTTCCAGCTGCCTGTGGTGCGGACGTTGCCAGGAAGCATGTCCCGCCTATAACACGGACAAACCCCTGTCCCCCAAGGGCGTGATGATAACCTTGGCGGACCGGCTCGTCGCAGGGAAACTGGAAGAATCCTTGATTGACAGTATTTCCATGGATGCGATTTTCAACTGCACTACCTGTGCAGCCTGTATGGAAGCCTGTCCCGTCAGCATCAACCAGCCTAAAACCATTATGCGGTTCCGACAGAATCTGGTCATGGAGCAGAGCCGGATTCCGGAACTTATGGGCAAGGCTGTGTCCAGCCTTGAGCAGCGGGCTCATCCGTTTTTCGGAACAGGCTCGGGTGCCGCAGAATGGCGCAAAGACTTGGATGTTCCGATCTTTGAGCCCGGCCAGACTGAGTATTTGCTCTGGATCGGTTGCTCGGTCACCTATGAGCAGCGGGCTCAGAAAATCGGGAGGGCCATGGTGCGTATCCTACAGAAGTCGGGAACGTCCTTTGGCATTCTTGAGGAATTCCGGTGTACCGGAGACCCTGCCAAGCAGATGGGCAATGAATTTTTGTTTGCGGAAATCGCCCAGCAGAACATCGAGGATTTTTCCGATTTGGGAATTAAAAAATCATTACCCTGTGCCCGCACTGCTTTAACAGTTTTTCCCGCCACTATCCCAAACTGGGCGGTGAATATGAAGTCATTCCCCACAGTTCTTTCATCCGTATCCTCATGGAGGAAAAAAAATTGAAACCTGGCCCGAAAAAATCAGCGCATCACTTATCATGATCCTTGTTACCTGGGCAGGCGGAACGGAATTTACGATGACCCCAGAGCCGTCATCTCCGGAGCGGGGAATCTGGTCGAAATGCCCCGGCACCGGAATGAAAGCTTTTGCTGCGGCGGCGGCGGAGGAAATTACTGGGCTGAAGAAGTGGGATCCCGAATCAATCATCAGAGAGCGGCAGAAGCCTGGAAACAGACGCGGACATTATAGCGGGAGCATGTCCTTTCTGTCTGCTGATGCTGACAGACGGATTGAAAAAATATACCGAAGAGACAAAAGCGTTCGATATCGCCGAGATTGTTGATGCATCGCTGGTTTGATGGGTAGGAATACATACCATGACTGTTACAAAACGATTTGCCCAATTCATCCATGAGACCAGGTATGAGGATATCCCGCCTGACGCTCATCGATATGCCCGGTTATGCCTTCTGGATTGGATAGGGGTGACCTTGGGCGGGTCACGGGAGCCCATCAGTGATATCTTGTTGGACCTCGTTGGTATTTTGGGGGGCAATCCCCATGCCACCATCCTTGGCAAAGGAATCAAAACCAATCTGATTTTTGCAGCTCTGGTCAATGGTACCTTGTCTCATGCCTTGGATTTTGATGATACTCATAAGAATTCGGGAATTCACCCCAGTGTCTGCCTGGCCCCTTCTGCCATAGCTGTGGGAGAATATATGAAGTGCTCGGGCCGGGATCTGATTACCGCTTTTGTGATCGGTTTTGAGGTCGCATCCAGAATCGGCGAGGCAGCCGGAACCGCGCACTATGATTATGGATGGCATGCCACCGCCACCATTGGCCGGTTCAGTGCCACTTCAGCCGCAGCCAAACTCATGGGACTTTCACCGGATCAGATTGTCAATGCGTTCGGTATCTCCGGTACCCAGGTCTCCGGACTTCGGGAGGTTTTTGGTACCATGAGCAAACCCTTTCATGCCGGAAAAGCAGCCATGGATGGAATTCTTTCCGTTGCATTGGCAAAACGGGATTTTGACAGCAGCCACGAAATTTTTGAAGGCAGGTTTGGCCTGAAAAACGTGTTTGCGCCCAAGGCCGATTATAGCCGACTTTTGAAGGATCTTGGCCGAATATACCATATCACGGATATCGCTTTCAAACCCTATGCTTCAGCTTTGGCCACCCATTCCACCATTCAAGCGATTGAAGCCATAAAAGCCAAGGAGAAGATAACGGCTGCGGATGTCAAAAGTATTCAGATTGAATTCGGAGCCCTTCCGTTCAGTGTGGTCAATATCAAACATCCAAGAAGAGTTTTGGAAGGAAAGTTCAGTGTTTATCAATGTGCGGCCCTGGCGTTTATCAAAGGCCAGGTCACGCCGGGAATGTTTACTTATGAATGGATTCATGATCCTGAAATTATCCGTTTCCGAGAAAAAGTCAATGTGTTGCTCAACCCGGGCCTGGAAAAGTTTGAAACCATTATAAAGGTGATTACCCGACAGGGCAACATACTGGAGACCTTTATACGGGAATCCAAGGGGTCTTCCACAGACCCCTTGACTTTTTCAGAGATGAAGAACAAATTCATGGATCTGGCCCTGCCGGTTGTTTCTGCTGAAAATGCAGAGAAAATCGTTGAATCGGTCAGACATCTGTCCGATATTGAGGATATTAATGAAATCATAAAATTGTGTCATCCTGCCAAGGGATACCGATAAAGACTGTCAGTACTGACATGAAAAATGGAAACCGTATCAATCAGGAGAAAAAAAATGGCTAAAAAGAAAATAGGGGTATTGCTTTCAGGTTGCGGTGTGTTTGACGGAACGGAAATTCATGAATCCGTATTGACCCTTTTGTTTATCGATCAGTCCGGTGCTGAGGCGGTCTGCTTTGCGCCGGACATTCCCCAGGCCCATGTGGTGAATCATTTAACCCAGAAGGAAATGTCAGAAATCCGAAATGTGCTGGTTGAATCGGCACGGATTGCCAGGGGGCAGATTCGGAATATCGATGAGGTGGATGTAGCGGAGCTGGATGCAGTGATCCTTCCTGGAGGATTTGGGGCGGCCAAGAACTTGAGCGAATTTGCGTTCAAAGGGCCTCAAGGAAAAGTGAATGAATCGGTGGCCATGTTTTTGGAAAAAGTGATTCAAGCCGGAAAACCTCTGGGTGCTTTATGCATTGCACCGGTTACCGTGGGTATGGCGCTGAAGAACAGAGCTCCTGAACTGACCATCGGCAGCGAGCCGGAAGTGATCGAAGCCCTCAAGGCCTTGGGTGTCAAACATGCCTTGTGCAAGGTTGATGAAATCTGTGTGGACGTGAAAAACAACATCGTAACGACCCCTGCCTATATGCTGGGTACCGGAATTGCGGATGTTGCCAAAGGAATCCAGAAACTGGTTGAAAAATAATTGAAATGACCCAATAGATTACAGGTGTGAAATCGATCAGAGGGGGTAAGTCGAGTAACCGCCATGGCTGCCATCATGGTTTCATTGAAGACTTGCCTGCAATCAATTAATTATGGAGGAACCTGGTTGGTTGGCAGAGATCCGGCAGGTTTGCTTTCGGGGAGAATTCTGGAGATTCACCGTCATCCGTTGAGAGGTGACGGGTATCTTTTTCTGGGTTGTCCTGCCGGGCGGCCCATTCATGTCATGTGCACCAAAGACAATGATGTCCATCTCATTGTGCTGTATGCTTACCAACCCTCTCTTCCCATCTGGAAAAATAAAAAGACAAGGATGACATCTCCGGTGCAAATGATGGGTCAAGACTATTTGAGAAAATGTTTTTTTGTAATGGACAGATTAACCCCATCGTCGTGGGGAATTTCGATTTTCGATGGGAGGGGGCGCTTTATGTCATCAAAAACGTGCCTGCCTGTCTGTGTGTCCAGTGCGGAGAAAAATACATCTCCGCTGAAACCTCGAAAAAACTGGTGGCCAAACTTGAGGCAGACGATGTGGACGGCCTGGAGGAGGTGCGAGTGTTTCATTATGATGATAACTAATCTGCAAATATTGTCGTGAAAGGCGGTCATGAAGGGGCTTGAACTGTGCCGGAGTTTTTTTGAACGCCATGGCGCACCCATGATCAGCAAAGAGTTTTCTGATTTTCGCCACCGGATTGCTGCCGGCATGGCTGGTGAAGGCTCTGAATGTCTGGGATTTGATGACCCGATTTCCAGGGATCATGACTGGGGGCCAGGATTCTGCCTTTGGCTGGATGACAACGATTTTGATGAGATTGGTAAGCCCCTTCAGGCAGCCTATGACCAACTGCCTCGTATGTTCATGGGATTCATCCGAACCCCGGGCCGTTGAGCGCCGGGAAAGTCGGCGTTTTCAAGACCTCAGACTTTTACAAACGATTTGTCGGCCTGGCTCATGCGCCCGAAACGCTTTGGCAGTGGGTCCGGCAGTCAGATGAATCGCTTTGCGCCTGTACCAGCGGAGATGTTTTTAGTGACCCATTGGGCCGATTCTCCCGGATTCGTCAAACCTTGTTGGATTTTTATCCAGAAGATGTCAGGATGTTCAAAATCGCTTGCCGGTGTGCTGCATGTGCCAGATCGGGTCAGTATAATTTTATACGCTGTGCCAAGCGAAAGGAAACATTCGCTGCCGCCTATGCGTTGCATGATTTCTGTTCAGGCCTCATGGGGCTGGTCTTTTTGCTGAAACGCCGGTATTCTCCATTTTTCAAATGGAAACACCGGGCAACCAGGGAATTGGGCCCCTTGGGGACCGCTGTCCACGATCAGGTGAACACATTGATGCGTATCCGAAAGGATGAGGATAAACAGGCGATTATTGAAAGCCTGAGTCTTTCCGTTATCAATGAATTGAAAAATCAGGGGCTCAGTGATTCAAACAGCGATTTTCTGCTGGACCACAGCCTGTCGGTTCAGAGACGGATTTCATCTGACATGCTCAGGTATAGCGATGTCTGGGGGAATCATTGAGCCGGAATATTCTGATCCTGGGGGAAGTTATTTTGCGGGAAGGGCTTTGGTCGAACGGCTGCTGCAGGAAAAAAAAGGGCAGGTTCACACCTTCAACCGTGGTAATGTTCCTTTGAATTTGTCTGAGGTCGACGAAATATACGGCGATCGAACGGATCCCTTTTCCGTTCGGCACGATTTGCCTCCTCGGACATGGGATGTCGTGATCGATTTGTGCGCCTACAAGCCTGAGGATGTGGAAATGGTTCTGGAATCGATGAACGGAACTATCGGGCAGTATATCTTTGTCAGTACGACCAGTGTCTATGACCATTCTGCCATGCTCCCTCTGGACGAAACATCGCCGACGCTGGACGGCCCTCAGCCGGAACTGGGGGAATACGCTTTTTATGCGTTTGATAAGAGGCAAACTGAAAGAAAACTGGAGCAGATCTGCAGGAAGAAATCCATTCCCTGGACGATCTTACGTCCTTCCATTCTTTACGGCCGGTTCAACTACGCCCCCCGGGAAGGCTATTTTTTTTGACCAGATACAGAAAGATAATCCCCTGGTCGTTCCGGATCCGGATCTCACTTTGTTTTCGTTCATCTATGTGGCGGATTTTACAAGTCCGACCTGAAAAAAAGGAGCTACAAAATGGATGTGTTAAAAAAAACCGGAAGTTTTGATCAAAAGCATCCTTGAGATGGAACTGAACATGTTTCAAAGGGTTAATGGGGGATATAGCGCACCTTGCCAGGATCAACCGGATGCATTCAAAAAGATCAGGGGAAGCATCTATTCATTCTGGTCCCTTGACATGTTGGAATCCTATTTCGGGGATTTAATCATGGCCCGGGAAAATAATCGGAATCTCGTTTATGAAAAATATGCCAGAATGGACAACAGGATTCCACCAATAAACAACAGCCCGCTTATTGGAAAAATTGTCGAGATTGAACAGAAATGGCAGGAAGAGCTGAAAACAGCTTATCCAGCGGTTTATCGACAAACCTGCCGGGATACGAGAATGGTTAAGGACGGAAGTGATTTTAAGGTTTATCTGGCCAGTGAGCTTGAAACCTTTGGTAACAAAACACTGGAAAAATACTACGCCCATGTAAAGAAAGCAATGGATAAAGGTGAAAATTTATCCAATGGAAATGCTTTGCAGGCTGGCTGAAAACAGTGGGGTGGAAAGTCTTGAAAAATTAGAGGCACTGATGCAAAAACAGGTGAATCCATGAAATGGAATATCGGAAAAATCTTGAGCAAGCGTGAGGCGTTCAGCCCGGATAAAATCGCTCTGATATATGAGGACACGCCTTTGACATACAAAGACCTGAACCGGGAGTCTAACCGGGCCGCCCATTTTTTGCGGAAAAGGGATTGAAAAAGGGGATCGGATTGCGGTGGACTTGCTGAATGGCCCTGAGTTTCTGGCATGCTATTTTGCCGCGGCAAAACTGGGCCTGATTTTCGTTCCGATGAATTACCGGCTTGTTTCACAGGAATTGAAATACCAGCTTAACCGGTGCAATTGCAGTATGTTGGTATTCAATGATCAATTTAAAGAATATATCAATCCCATACGGGATTCCCTGGATGTGAAAAAGGAAAATTTCGTGTGCGTCACCATTGATGGTGAATGTCCTGCCTGGGCTCTTGACTATCGGGGTGTCATCAGCCGCTATCCTTCCGATGAACCAGTTCCTGAACGCATCATTGATTTGGATGATCCGCTGACAATATTGTTTACCTCGGGAGTGACCGGCAGCCCTAAGGGTGCTGTTATTACCCATGGTCAGACCTATTTCAAATGTTTTCAAATAATCAATTATACAGATATGCGACAGGGGGACATCGTTCAATCGCAGGCACCTCTTTGTCATTCGGCCGGCCTTTTCGCTGTTTCCACGCCAGCTTTGAGCAGGGGGGCGACTCTGTTGATGCGTTCCGGGTTCGATCCGAAGAAATTTTCCTTGGACATTGAGCGATACAGGGCGACTATCGGTGTTTGGGCTCACCACCATGATGCGCTTTGCGTTGAATTCAGGGATTCTGGATAAAGTGGATTTAAGTTCTGTGCGGTTTGTCTACGGAGGCGGAGAGAAAACGTCCCAGACTCTTTATGATGAATTGGCAAGAAAGGGTTTGAATTTGCTTCCGGGGTTCGGCCAGACCGAAAATTCCGCAATGGCCCTGATGCCGGAACATGCACCCCGATCGAAATACAAGTCTGTGGGGTTGGCCAATTTTTTTACAGAATTATGGATTCAGAACGAAAAAGGGCAAAGGGCAAAACCCGGAGAAATCGGTCAGATTATGGCTATGGGTCCCAATGTGATGAAAGAATACTGGGACATGCCAGAGGAAACACGGGCCACTATTGTGGATGACGTGCTGCATACCGGCGATCTTGGATATATGGATGAGGATGGCTATCTGTACGTTGTGGACCGGATGAAAGATATGTATCGATCAGGTGCGGAAAATGTGTATCCGGCTGAGGTGGAAGCCGAATTGATAAAGCATCCGAAAATTGAGCAGGTGGCCATTGTGGGCGTTCCCAATGAAAAATGGGGAGAAACCGGAAAAGCCTTTATTGTCTGTTCTGAAGGTCAGATCATAACCCATTCGGAAGTCGCTGAATATCTGGCCGGCAAGATTGCCAGATTCAAAATACCCGGACACATCCAATTGCTTGATTCAATGCCGCAGACTGTAACTGGTAAGTTGAGAAAGGGGGTGTTAAAGAAAAAATATTGTTAACTTATTAGAATAATGGAGATAATCTTATCTGTTTCCGAATTTTTTTGACTACTTTTTGAAAAAATGTCTCGAATTTGTTATCATTGGTTGGATCTAATTCAGATTTTGCAAGGACAAGGTTCATATTTCTGATAAAATGTTGAAAAGTTGGTGTAAAAAAAGTATATAGTCGAGATTCTGATAAATGAGGATGAGACGCTAACCCTGCGTATCCCTCAAATAAAAAAGGAAACGGAATGAAGATACATGAATATCAGGCCAAGGAATTGTTTCGAACATTCAATATCCCGGTTGCCAGAAGCGGTGTGGCATTTTCAAAGGAAGAGGCACTCAAGGTTGCTGAAGATCTCGGTCAATATCCAGTGGTGGTGAAGGCACAGATCCATGCAGGTGGTCGCGGCAAAGGCGGAGGCGTCAAACTCGCGGCAAATCCCGAACAGGTGATGACCATTGTGAGTCAGTTTTTGGGAATGCGGCTGGTTACTGATCAAACCGGACCGGAAGGCAGAATCGTCCGAAAAGTACTGATTGAAGCCGGTCAGAGTATTGATAAGGAGTTTTATCTGAGTCTTCTGGTCGACAGAAAGACTGAAAAATAGTGATTATGGCAAGCCAGGCTGGGGGAGTTGATATTGAAAATGTTGCTGCAAAGACACCAGAAAAATTATCAGGGTGTTTGTAGACCCCCTTTTAGGTATCCAGGGATACCAGATGAGGCAAGTGGGATTCCGGCTGGGTTTTCCGGCGCCTGCCATGAAACAATTATATGGGTTGCTGTTCAATCTGTATCGTTTTTTTGTGAAACACGACATATCTCTTGTGGAAATCAACCCGTTGATTTTGACCTCGGAGGGGAATGTCATCGCCTTGGATGCCAAGGTGGATTTCGACTCCAATGCCTGTTCCGGCACAAGGATCTGCTGGCTCTGCGGGATCTGGACGAGGAAGACCCCATGGAGGTGGAAGCCTCGAAATATAATCTCAATTACATTAATCTGGACGGCAATGTGGGCAATATCGTCAACGGTGCCGGCCTGGCCATGGCCACCATGGACATCATCAAAAATGCAGGCGCTTCTCCTGCCAACTTCATGGATGTGGGGGCGGAGCATCCGCCGAACAGGTGGAAAACGCGTTCCGCATCATTCTGGCCGACAAAAAGGTCAAGGCAGTGCTCATCAATATTTTCGGCGGGATTCTGAGGTGTGATGTGTTTGCCAAAGGTGTGGTGGAAGCCGCTAAAAAGACCGGCGTGACCGTGCCGGTGGTGGTACGCATGGAAGGCACCAACGTGGAACAGGGCCGGCAGATTCTGGCGGACAGTGACCTGAACCTGACCAGTGCGTCAGACCTGGCCGACGCGGCTCAAAAAATCGCAGCAGCAGTGAACTAAAGGAGAACAAGGTTGTGAGTATATTTGTCAACAAGGAAACGAAAGTACTGGTACAGGGCATTACCGGCAACGAAGGCAGTTTTCATGCCCGGCAGTGCATGGCATACGGGACCCGGATCGTGGCCGGCGTCACCCCGGGCAAAGGCGGACAGAAAATGGACGAGGTCCCGGTGTTCAATACTGTGGCCGGGGCCGTCAAGGAAACTGGTGCGGATGCATCATTGATCTTCGTGCCTCCGCCCTTCGGGGCCGATGCCATCATGGAGGCGGCCGATGCAGGGGTGTCGCTGATTGTGGCCATCACCGAAGGCATTCCCATCCTGGACATGGTAAAGGTGAAAAATTTCTTAAGCAGCAAAAAGTGCCGGCTGATCGGTCCCAACTGCCCGGGCATTATCACGCCCGAAGAATGCAAGATCGGAATCATGCCGGGCATGATTCACAAAAAGGCCATGTGGGCGTGGTGTCCCGTTCCGGGACCCTGACTTATGAGGTGGTTGACCAGCTGACTAAACTGGGCATGGGACAGTCCACCTGCATCGGCATCGGCGGGGACCCGGTGAACGGCACCAATTTTATCGATGTGCTGTCCGCGTTTGAAGCCGATCCTGAAACCCATGGCATGGTCATGGTGGGCGAGATCGGCGGCAGTGCCGAGGAAGAGGCCGCTGCCTATATCAAGGCCCATGTCACCAAGCCGGTGGTGGGATTTATCGCCGGACTCACGGCCCCGCCGGGCAGGCGCATGGGGCATGCCGGCGCCATCATTTCCGGGTCCAGCGGCACCGGGGAGGCCAAAATCAAGGCGTTTAAGGAAAACGGCATCCATGTGTGTGAAAATCTCGGGCGTATCGGACAGATCTGCAAAGAGACATTTTAGCTGACCCTGAGGTCGGCCTGGACCATAAAAGGAGGTTACCATTGGAAAGTTACATCATTGAGGAAAACAAACCGAGAAGCAGCCGGCTGCCGGCCCGGCTGGATCTGGCCCAGAGCGGCACCGGCTTGATCCTGGGGCTGTTCATGTGGGTGCATATGCTTCTGGTGGGCAGTATCATTCTGGGCAAGGATGCGTTCGATTTCGTGGCCAAAACCATGGAATTGGCGTTTCTGTCCGACACCGGGCACGGGTATCCCATTGCTGTGTTCTTTGCCGTGTCCGGGGTGTTCACCCTGTTTATCGTTCATGCGCTGTTAGGGATGCGCAAGTTTCCCATTTCCTGGCGCCAGCACCGGATCATGAGAGATCAGATGCAGATGATGAAGCATACCGACACCAACCTGTGGTATATCCAGGCGGTGACCGGGTTTATCATGTTTTTGCAGGATCGGTTCACCTGTATACCATGCTGGTGAACCCGGGCAGCATTGATCCGTTTCTTTCCGCCCACCGTGTGTTTTCCGGCAATTACTGGTTTCTGTATCTGATCCTGCTCATCTGCGTGGAGCTGCATGCCAGCATCGGGTTGTACCGGCTGTGCATGAAATGGGGATGGTTCACGGGCACGGATGCAAGAACCTCCCGCAAGAAGCTTAAAAAGGTGAAAAATCGCCTGACCATTTTTTTTCTGACGGTCGGATTTCTGTCTC
>LQAH01000081.1_pt1 | contig 35819 bp, 47 predicted proteins | sample 1535791 | NCBI WGS metagenome assembly LQAH01 (sample SAMN04331585, study PRJNA305678) | bioreactor metagenome | isolation source: bioreactor_4 inoculated with Wadden Sea sediment 2nd replicate of a... | place: Germany:Bremen
CGATCTGGAGAACATTAAGACGGTATTGGAAATTGGGGGGGGGTATGGCACACTGGGTGAAATTCTTCTGAAGGATGATCGAAATCATTGTTTTATATGAATGTGGATATTCCCCAACCAGTTTTGTTTCGACCTATTATCTGAAACAGGTGATCGGAGAAAACCATATCGGCGATTATGCGGATTTAAAAAACAAAACAACGCTGGATATCGATGCGTTATCAGAGAAATACAAAGGGGTGGTGTTCTGCCCCTGGCTGATTCCCAAAATTGGGGGGAAGTAGACCTGTTCGTGAATTTTATTTCATTTCAGGAAATGGAGCCTGATGTGTTTCTGCCCAACTATGAACTGGTAGATACCAATACCACCCCGTTTGGGCATCAAACGGAAGACGGGTTTCATTCGGAGTTGAGGATCTATCAGCGAAGATAGCGTATCATGCCGGGACGACCGGATATCCCGGGCATGGGTAAAGGATGATCTGTTTTGCATTCTGGTCATGATGGCAAAGCCAGAAAAAATGTAAAAAAATGGTTCAAGTTTTTTTCACAGATGCCGAGAAGATGAATAACGGGAAATGGCAGGCAAAAGGAGGTGCAAAACACAACGTTTGACAGCTTGATCCCGAAATAAATGAACCTGCTGGCACGGATGCCGGCAAAAAATCAAAATTTAAATTCACGGAGGAATTTTAATCATGGCCATTACAATCAACAGCAACATCACATCATTGAACGCCCAGAGAAACCTGAACAACACCAGCAATTCACTGAATAATGCCATGAAAAGGCTGTCGTCGGGTCTACGGATTAACAGTGCCAAAGACGATGCCGCCGGGATGTCCATTGCCAACCGGATGTCATCCCAGGTCAGGGGGTTGAACCAGGCGGCCAGAAACGCCAACGACGGTATTTCCATGGCCCAGGTAGCGGAAGGTGCCATGCAGGAGGTCAGCAACAACCTGCAGCGGATCAGGGAACTGGCGGTACAGGCAGCCAGTGATTCCAACTCCGCCACTGACCGTGCTGCTCTGAACGATGAAGTCACCCAGCTGGTGGCTGAAATCAACCGGGTGGCTGAGACCACCTCATTCAACGGCACCAATCTTCTGGACGGCACATTCGGAAGCAAGAATATCCAGGTCGGGGCCAACAGCGGAGAAACCATCAGTGTTTCCATGGTCAATGTCAAGGCGGATTCCCTGGGGTCGGGTCAAATTCCAGTTATTCAACAACAATAACTGGAACAGCAGCGACTGATAAGCTGAGTGCCGGAGACCTAACCATCAACGGGTATCAAATCGGTGCCACATCTGATGACGGGGTATCTTTTACATCCGGTTCTGCCAGTGCCATTGCAGTAGCTGATGCCATCAATGCCAGAACCGGGGACACCGGCGTGACTGCCACAGTAAAGATCGCTACCGTCACCGGAACTGCTCTTGATGATGCAGATACAGCAATTCAGGCAGGTGATGTTCTTATTAATGGTGTTGATATCGGTGCGATTGCTGTAGCTGGATCCGGAGCTGCGATAGATCGAGGATCTGATGTTGCAGCTGCCGTTAATGCTATTTCTGATCAGACCGGTGTGACTGCTACTTTTGATACCTCTACTGGTGCTGTCGATTTGACGTCAGTCGATGGGCGAAATATTACGGTTACATATTCTGCTGCTAATGGGGTTTCGGGCGGAACGACAGGTATTACTGGAACTACAAGCGGTACTGCCGTGACGGCTTCATCTGTCAACCTGTCCTCCTCTTCAGCAGCGGGTATCACCATTGGTGGTGACGCTCAGGGTAATGCCGGACTCACGGACGGATATACCGCTGCTACCGCCACCGCAGGTGCCGGTGTGTCTTCCCTTAATCTGACCACTCAGGCAGGGGCATCCAGTGCCATTGCTACTGTGGATGCAGCCCTGGCCAGTATCGACTCGGCCCGGGGGGATCTGGGTGCCATCCAGAACCGGTTTGAATCCACCATTGCCAACCTTCAGAATGTGTCTGAAAATGTCTCTGCCGCCCGGTCCCGGATTATGGATGCGGATTTTGCCGCAGAAACGGCAGCTATGACCAAGGCCCAGGTGATGCAGCAGGCAGGGACCGCTATGCTGGCCCAGGCCAACCAGCTGCCCCAGATCGCACTCTCGCTGTTGCAGTAAGCCGGGCTGAATAACACAGCCATTGTTAAACGAGTAAGTGCATAATATTTACTGATCATCAAGGCGGGTTTGGGGATTTTCCAAATCCGCCTTGATTGTTTTATTCCGGGTGATCATCTTGTAAGCTTCCCGGGCAGCTGCCAGTTGTCCGGTTTCCCGGTAACAATCCCCCATTTTTTGTACAGGCCCAGTCTGTCCGGCAGGGATAAGAGTGCCTGCTCATAGGCAGTGACCGCATCGGCGAACCGGGCTTCAGCCTGGAGGCGGTCCCCAGTTTTCCCAGAGAATGGCATGGGAAGGGTCTTGTAATACAGCCTGGTTGAGATAAAGGATGCCGTTATCATATTCTTCGGCTGTGAAAAATATCTCTGCAGCAGTGGCGAACAGGGCCGGATTCTCCGGTGAAAAGCTTAAGGCAGTTTCCAGTTTTTCAAGGGCCTTTTCCAGGTGGTTTCGGCCAAACAAGACAATGCTTTGCAGGTGATAAAGATCGGCAGCCCGTTCATTGGTTAAGCGGTTTGATCAAACCGGGGTTGGACAGCCAGGGCATTGTCCCAGTCTGCCAGTATGGTTTTTGCTTGTGAGGCATTGCCGGTCTCGAGCAGTTCTCGGATGTTTTCCTGTCGCTGTCAATAAGCGATAGCAGTTCCCTCTCCAGACCGGGATGGTCGATGCAATGACGCAGACCCTTGAAAATCAGTTTCCATGAACTGGGCGTATGAACGCCATTTGTTTTATATTCAGCGGCAATTGAAAAATATCTGTCCCCCATTTTCCGTTTAAATGACTGTATCAGCGGTACCAAGGCTGAATCTATTTTTGCCGCGTCGTCAAAACAGGTGTCACGCCGGTTGTAGCGGCCATGGACAGCCGCCAAAACCCCATGATAAAAAAGGCACAGCCCGTGATCAGGGGCCAGGGATTCCAGGCGGTTGATCATGTATGACAGCCTTGAATACTGGTTGGTTTCAAAATAAAACGCGGCCAGATCAAACAGGGGCTGAATGGATGCGGCACTGTTTTTCGCTGCCTGGCTTAAAACACTTTCTTTTTTTAAAAAATCGATAATTATTGTCAATTCATCCTGAAAAAAAGACAGAATGCGTTTTCGGGCTGCGTTCAGCTTGATCAGTCGGTTCAGGTTGGTGGTGAAACCGGTGATAAACGCACCGGGTGTGTTGTCAGAAGAAGCGGTGGCGGCATAAAGGGCGCGTTCACTTTCCTTGACAGCGGCTAAAGCCGCTTCTTCCAGGATTTCCCAGATCTCCATGGATCCGCCCTGGTCCATCTTTTTTTCCAGGGCTTCTGCCTGGCTGATTTTTTTCCGGACAGTCAGGGGCAGGGTGTCGGCTGAGCGGATCGCCCTGGCATGGCGGTCTTTGGGCAGGCTTTTTTTCGCTGAATGGATCACCTGGTCATATTTTGAAATGATTTGATTCAGTTTTTTGGTTTTTTCCAGCATGTGCTCCAGCGAAACAGAGATCTGCCGGGGCGTGGAAATATCTTGTTTTTCCGGGCAGACCGGAGTGCCGCATCAGTTTTGATTGGTTCCAAACAAAAAGTGTCCGTCACCTGTTTGAGGGGCAGGACTTCTGTGCCGGCAATGTGGGTTCCGCCTTCCGTGGCGTTGATGTACCTGAAGCCCGGATTGGCAGATATAATGGCCTCGAAGTGGTTTCTCATGGAAACAAAGGTCCGGGTGGAAGGGACTTTGTCACCGTCAATACCCGTGATCATGACGGCATCCGGATTTTTTTCAAAAAACGTTTTTCTTGCGGCATCGGGATTGTTGAGCACGACCCCTTCTGCATGGTCCCGGTATCCGGAATACGCAAGGTCCTGGCCGGTGAACACTATGGGATCACATCCCAACATGATGGCGGCTGTCAGGTTGATATGAGCAGCTGTGCTGGCTCCAGGCGTGGCTGCTTTTCCCCCGGCCAGCCGGTTGATCCATTTTTCAATGGGTTTTTTGGAAAAGGTCCAGAAAATGTTTTCAGGCGGAAAATGCTGGTGAACTTCCGGGGTGGCATGGGGGGCGGCAATCAGGGCGGTTTGTGCAGCAATGGTGCAGTCTGCGATTTTTTCAAAGTTCAGGGCCTGGGGGTCTATGGACGTGACAAAGTGCGGCTGGACTCCATGGGACTGGAGTACCGGAAGCACTGAATCCACGGCAATGATCACTGCTTTTCCGGTCAGATCCTTGATCAAGTGAACATTTTTGTCCAGAGACGGCCCCCCGGCCACCAGAATGGCTGGCATGCCGCTGAAGCAGTTTTTCAGGTTTTCCAGCAACCCGTGATATTGGAGCAGGGGTAAAATGCTCAACCGGTTTTGATGAACCGCATGCCAAAACGATGATCTGTGTTGCCTGCGATGTTCCGGTCGCTGATGAATTCAAAGACCGACGTCTCCAGTTTCTGGTAAGCAGTGATATCGGTTTGAAAGGCTCGGACCTGGCGGAGCCGGTAGACGTCTTCCAGGAGCAGGGCTTTGTCTGCGGGTTCAAGGGCCTTTGCGATATCCAGATCCGGATCAAAACACAGGACCAGGCGTTTGTCAGCCAGAACTGTTGAAAAATCCCGCACTTTCAGGGCCTGTTTGAACGCGTTCATGTTCAGGTCGAACACGGCCAGATGACGGATGGACCGCCGTTGTTCCAGAAACGCGTGAATGATATAGCCCAGGCCCATTCCAATGAGAACGCAGGCCCCGGTGGCATTTTCCGGCACCAGGTTCAGCACTTCTGCAGCCTCTTTTTCAGGGTCGTTCCGGTCATGGAGAAACGCTTCTTTGCCCTCTTTTGTCGTGACTTTGAGGTTGGGCTGTCCGTTTGAGCAGGAAATAATTTCCCCTTCCGGTTCAGTGAGGTCATTGATCAGCGCCTGCCAGATGTGGGGATGTTTTTTCTTTAAAATGTCCAGGTTTGTTTCATGCAGGTAAGGGACGTTAGTTGTCATGTCATTGGCTTCCTTTTGAATTGATTGGGTCCTGTTTCGATCAGGGCTCTCTGAATTTTGTAGCAATGTTTGTACCGGGGATGCAATTAATAGTTTCATGAATCCGGATCCGGATCATTTTTTGCATTATTTTTTTGTATTAAAGTTGTTTTACAGAGATGCCGATACCAGAAATAAGGATATGCATCATATCCTAAAAAAAATGCCAGGAACCAAAAGTCAGGAGAAAAAGCGATCATGACCATATCCATTGGAGGGCTCATATCAGGCCTGGATACCAACGGGATCATCGACCAGATGCTGGCGATACAGCAAAGGCCCATAGAACGCCTGCAAAACAAAGGGTCGGAATACCAGATCCAGTTAAGCACCTACGGCACTTTGAAAGGATTGGTTTCCAGTCTTCAGAGTGCGGTTTCCGCCATTGATACCGAAGGCGGGCTGGCTTCATACACCGCGACTTCCGGAGATAAAGACCTGTTTACCGTGACTTCCGGAGATGATGCAGCAGTGGGTTCCTATGACGTGACCGTGCAGCAGCTGGCAAAAGTCCATAAACTGACCAGTACCGCTTTCGCGGCAGAGGAAGCCATGGGAGAAGGGACCATCCATCTCAAGGTGGGACTGCCGAGGCAATCGATATCGCAGTTTCAGTCACAGATACCTATGATGAGGTGGCATCGGCCATTAACGATGCGGATGCAGGAGTCAAGGCAGCGGTCGTGTTTGATGGGACTGACTATTTTTAACTTTGTCCGCAGAAGAAACCGGGGCCGACAATGTCATCAATCTGACGGTGACCGAGGCGGGGACGGTGGCCGGAGATCCGGAAAACAGTGATGCTACCGGTCTCTCCCGACTTGTTTATGATCAGGGAAGTACCCAAAATCTAAGTAACACCCAGAGTGCGGCAGATGCCATTATCACTGTGGACGGAGTGTCCGACATCCATCGGAGCAGCAACGAGATTAATGATGTGATTGATGGGGTAACATTAACCCTGGTGTCGGCACCGGCATCACCGGACAATGCCACCACCCTGACTGTGGGCAGAAACACGAGTGCGGCCAAGTCAAAGATCAATGCGTTTGTGAAAGCGTATAACCAGGTGGCAACATTTATCACCGAAGCCCAGAAATACACCGAAGATACCGAAGTGGCAGGGATACTGATGGGAGACGCCACCACCAACAGCATCCGCAGTCAACTCAAAACCATGGTGACCGGGCTGGTATCCGGTGCCGGAACCTTTACCCGGCTGTCGGATATCGGCATCACCCTTGGCAGTGACAATCAATTGAAAGTGGATACCGATACCCTGGACGATGCCCTGGACAACGATTTCGAGGATGTTGTTCAGTTTTTTACCCAGTCATCTTCTGATGCCCAAGGATTTGCCGTTAAAATGAATGAAACCCTGGAGGCGATGCTTGACAGTTCAACCGGGACGTTTGCTTCCCGTGAGGACGGCATCAAAGACTCCATTGACGGCATTAATGAACAGATCGGGCAGTACCAGTTGCGGGCAGCCCTGTGGGAGGAACGGACCCGGGCCCAGTTCAATGCCATGGAAGCGCTGCTGGCCCAGTATCAGTCCGCAGGGGATTACCTGGGCCAGTTCGTCACCGGCATGCAGAATCTGAACAGCTTTATTTCCAACAGATAAACAAACTGACGTCATGTTATTGACGGAACAGTCGTGATCAGGCCGTCCCATCGCCCTGGGCCCAGGCATCCAGTTTTCCATGACCGCGTCATAGGTTTGCCTGGAGATGTCGGGAGGGTGCCGCCCAAGGCTGGGCCGCCATTTCAATCCTTTGTCAATGCCTGCTTTGATCTGTGCCAGTTTCCCGGATCATTGCCTGCCAGGGCACCGCTGTGGTCACGATGCGCTCAGACGTCTGTTCCACCCCGAAATATCCGTCATCCGCGATCAAGTCTGTTGCCTGTTCCGGAGTGAGTTCCCGAAAGTCGACGATGCTATCACCGGTGGCAATCCGGGCGGACAGGCCCTGTTCCCTGAACAGGTTGACGATCATCTGCCGCAGGCTGGCTGCATGGTCCGGGGCGTAGGTGCCGGCCGGAGCGGATGTCCGGTTCAACGACAAGGTGTCTGACAAAGGGTCGTTTGCCGGACCGGTTGTCGATTTTTTGACGGATAAATCAGTGGACTGTTTCTGAGAACCGGTCAGGGGACCGGCAGAACCGATTTGAGAAATCATGATTACCTCCTGAGGTGTAAGTAAATGGGTATGGTTATTATATCGGCGGATGGCGCAGAAACTTGATCCATGGTCGGCAAGTATGAAAATTCAATCCGGCACACCGGAATTGTTATAAGAATGGAACGCCTCTTGCATATCATAGGATTGTCAACGCTTTAATCAGGGCAACAATCAATTCAAACGGAACAAGGCAGGAGGCCGAAAAGAAACCCATGACGGTCGGCAGTTCATACATTTCATCGGATGCATTCAAACAGTATGCATCAGGGTCGGGTCCGGCAAAAGCCACTTATTCAAAGGATGATCCAAAGGAATTTTCTGTGCAGCTGAATCAGTTTCAGGAAAAATTGCCGGGTCCCCAAAAATACGTCGTCTTCATCATTGGTTTTTCTGGGACGGCTGACCGCCCATGCGCCCACCGTGTCTCATCTGCTGGTGCAAAGCCCTTATAAAAATGAGTGCTGGGATATTCTGGCAAACACCGTGAACGCGGACAAACCGTTTACCCGGATTCCGGATGGCGAGGCCATTTTCATGGATCCGGACACCGGTGAGATTATGTGGGGAAGCGAGACGGCCGGTCAGACGGTATCCGTGCCGGATCTGCCCGTGAGGGATGACGAGACAACGGTCATGCCGCCGCTTCCGGACCGGCCCTCTCTGACAGCCGCCTCCCTGGATGCGGCTGCCGCCCGTTACATGGGGACGGCATATGAGCGCATGGACTGTTATGAACTGGTGGTGGCCGGACTGGAAACCATGGGAATTCAGTACCGGGGACAGGAAGGTTTAGGCCGGTATCTGATTGATCAGGCGGTGGGCAACGGCAGGGCGCTCAACCACCACCTGACAGGAGAAGGGGTGACCAAAGCCATCGGCCGGGATCTGCATGTCGTGGCCCTGGAATCGGTTCCCCGGGTGAATGCAGCGGTAGATCAGGCACTCAATGCCCTTTCTGAAAAACTGGCACCCGGTCAGATCCTGTCGTTTTCCACGCCCACCCGGGGCCACACCGGGGTGGTTTCCCGTCGGGGGGACACCTGGACATTCATCAATGCCGGGGTCATGGACAATCCGGTGACAGGCCGGCCCGGGGGCAGAGCCGTGGGGGAAGAATTCCTGGAGGCTGAGATCAGAAACTGGGTCACCCGGGCCCATAAACAGAATTCCGGGCTGCAAATCACTCTGGGATTGCCGGATCCGGTCAAACTGGCCCGGTTCCAGTCCGGTGACGACACCAAATTATCATTAAAAGCCTGATTTTCGAAATTGATCCGCTTTCCTTTTTCTTTTCAATTCTGATCGTTTTCTGATTTTTTCTGCTGCAGGGATTCAAGTTTTCTGGCCATCTCCCGATAACATAGGCAGAGTGAAAAAAATGAAAACAACCCAATTAATTTCAGCTTGAAAAGGAATCGCTTATGATATCCGCAGGATACAGCCGGTATACCCAGGCCGCAGCAACGGTAGAGAAAAAGGAAGATATTCTCATGATGCTTCTGGACGCCGCTGCCATGGATCTGAAAAAGGTTCGCATGGGCATTGAAGACGACAATCCCAAACTCAAGGGAGAAAGTATTTCCCGGGCCATCAGTATTTTGACCGAACTGGACTGCGCCCTGGATCATGACGTCGCCAGAGAGATGTCTGAAAATCTGTCCGGGCTATATCATTTTGTCATGGACCGGTTGACCCGTGTCAACCTGAAAAACGATCTGTCCGCCCTGAATGATGCGGAACACGTGATGACCCACCTGCATGACGGTTTCAAAGAAGCGGTCCTGACCCGGAAACAAAAAAAATCTGCTGATCCGGTGAAATCCTTTGATGACGACAGGGAATCAGATCATCATATGTCAGGGAAACTGTCCATTGCAGTGTGATGATCCTGTCCTGGTTTTGTATGAGCGCCTGTCCCGCATCAATGACCGGGTGGGAGCGGCCCTGGATGCGGATACTCCGGGTCCGGAACTGATGGAACTGCTGAACGAGCACCGGACGGTCATGACGGATCTGGAAAAACAGAAGCCGCACATGCGGCAGATGCCGACACGGTCTCCGCCCGCCTGGCAGCTGCCAAACGGGTGCAGACCCAGGTGGCAGACATACAGGAACGGCTGGTGCAGAAACGACAGTCCCTGGTCCGGCAACGGGAAAAAAGCCTTCACACCCGTCAGGCCCTTGACGCATATGAAGGAAAAAAGTAAAAAAGGCATCCTTGCCAAGGGATGTCAAAAGCAGAATTGAGGTGATGTATGGCAATCGAAATCATCAGTGCTCAGAGTAAGATAACGGTGCCACCGGTACCGGGTGCTTCCGGTGCCGACTATGGAGACCTGTCGGCCCGGGAAAAGACACCCCGGACAAATAATGACGTAGTGGTGCAGCTGTTTCCTCAGAAACCGGAATCTGAGACGGAAAAGGCCGCCGGCAGAGCCGAACAGGTGTCCGCCATGGTGGAGGATCTCCAGGCTTCTCTGGAGATGTTGCAGCAGAAACATACCCAGTTGAACTTTTCGGTACATGAAAAAACCGAGCGGGTTATGGTGCGGATTACTGATCAGGGAACCGGGGATGTGATCCGGGAAATTCCTTCGGAAGAGTTTCTGGACCTGGCTGGCAGGCTTCAGGAGATGGTGGGCCTGATATTTGATATGAAGATATGACCGTGAAGACTTAGTCAGTTCGCATGTCTGTTATGGGCCTGTTTCATGCGGTACAGGCTCATGTCGGCCTGATGGATCAGGTCTTGTTCATCCATCTGGCGCAGCGGATTGGGCCCGGTGTCGTTTCTGGCTGTGGTGGCGATGCCATGGCTGACACTCACCCCGATTTGATGCCCATTCCATTCAAACACATGGTCAGCGATCTGATTTTCGATCCGTTGTACCATGATTTCCGCCATTTGCCGGTCGGTTTCCGGCAAAAGAATAGCAAACTCATCCCCGCCGTACCGGGCCACCACATCCGTGCCCCGCACTGATTGTTTCAAGCAGCCTGCCAGTTCCTGGAGAACCATGTCGCCGGCCAGGTGGCCATAGGTGTCATTGATGGCCTTGAACCCGTCTCCATCCAGCATCACCAGGGTCACTGGTTTGCCATACCGGGCCGAGCGGTCGAATTCATTTTTGACGATCTCCTTGAACCGTTTGTGGTTGCACAGTCCGGTCAGGCCGTCGATGGCGGATCGTTCCTTGAGGCGGTTGAATTTTTGGGCATTGTTCAGGGACATGGCCAGAATGTTTGCCAGCGTAGACATGAGTTCGGAATTGTCCTGGGTGAATACCGTGGGACTGCGGGGTACCATGCTGACCATGCCCATGGGGATGGCCCCGGTATTCAAGGGCAGGATCAGGGGTGGCGGATACGCGGAAATATCGCTCATGCCAATGGAGGTGTCAGCGCCCTGGGACATCTGGGTATGAGAAATTTGGTCCGGCTCCACCTCTTCCCCGGAAAGTGTCATGAATTTGGCGGCCATATCCTGTTTGATGTCATCAAAGGTGTCCGGCCGGATGGTTTGTTCGGGGCATGGCAGGTGAGATGCCAGGTGTCTCCGATGCGGTAGAGCAGAGCAAACAGGGTCAGATTCACCACTTCCATGAGCCCGGCGTCCAGTATCCGGGGCATGATTTCGTCCCAGTGCAAATCATAGGCCACTTTACGGCTTAGCCGGTTGATGAAGTGCAGTTCCTGATTTTTACGATTCAGGGCCGCTTTTTCGGTTTCCAGCTGGTCCATCATCTTGAGGATATGAATAAAGGCTTTCCGATTCTCCAGGCCCCCCAAAAGGGTGTCAATAATCCGTTCCGGGATCAAACGCCTTTCCAGATAGGCATAGACACCTTTTTGTAGGACATTCGAGATATTGTCCGGCGTGGCTTTGCGGCCGTATAGGATCATGCAGGCCGTGGAATGAAGCAGTTGCAGTTTGTCTAAGAAGGGGTGGACCCGGTCCCGGCCCAGATCGTAATCCATGATCACCGCTGAAAAGCCGTTGCTTTGTTCCAGAAGGGAGAGGGCCTGATCCGGGTGTGCACCCTGAACGGTATATCCCTTGGTTTCCAGCAGGTGCGTGAACTGGTCGTGGTCGGCTTCCTGGTCACTGATGATCAGAATGGGTTTGTTCATTTCCGGTTTCCTGTTCCTGATAGTCGAACAAAGCATGGTTTATAGCTCGGTTTTTGTCTGGAAAAAAAATAAGCACAATTCATGCCATCATCGATCGCTGTGGTAAGGGTACCAGTCGGATTTCCGAACCCCTTCGGTCTTGAGGACCGCTATGTCATTGGTCAGGGTGTTGAACACGATTTTTCTGCCCAGCGCCCCGCCTACGTCTTCGGAAACAATGGAGATTCCCATGCGGTTAAGGACTTGCCGGGCCATGGCAATGTTTTCTTTGCCGACATCCCGGTCTGACACTTCCGGATTGAACGCCCCCCCTAGAATCTGGGATCTGAGATGCCGGCGTTTGGATCCTCGTTCCAGAAGCATGATCACCAGCGCTTTGGTGGCAATATTGCCGTAAATGGGGTATAGGTCTCGGCCTTTTTGGTTGGCCGGCAGTTTGTAGAGGTTCATGCCGCCGACCTTTCTTTTTTTGTCATACACGCACACGGCCACGCCCGAGCCCACCACTGCGGAAATGGCCGTGGGCCTGTCCGGCATATAGATATACCCGGGCCTCAGAAAATAGTCAGCGACCGCAATATGGGTTGTCTGATCATCCATAGTATACAATAACCACTAACCGGCTGGTTTTGCAATCCGGGTGAGGGCGGCCTGGGCAATTTTATCCAAAGGCAGCACATTGTCCACGGCCTTGAGCCGTATGGCTTCCTTGGGCATGCCGAACACCACGCTGGTTTCCTCATCCTGGGCAATGGTATAGGCCCCGGCCTGTTTCATGGTCAGCAGGCCCTGAGCCCCGTCCGCACCCATGCCCGTGAGAATGATCCCCAGGGCATTGGCCCCGGCGTGCATGGCCACGGTTTTGAACAGCACATCCACGGCCGGGCGCTGGTGATGCACCCGGGGACCGGATTTGATCTGAACATAATACGTAGCTCCACTGCGCTTCAGCAGCATGTGGAAATTCCCCGGAGCGATCAGGGCTTTGCCGTTGGTGATGGTTTCTCCGTTTTTGGCCTCAGACACGGCGATGTCGCACAGACCGTTTAACCGCTCGGCAAAGGCGGCCGTGAAATTGGGCGGCATATGCTGGACCACCAGAATGCCGGGAGAGTTGCGGGGGATTTTGGTCAATACCTGTTTGAGGGCTTCGGTGCCGCCGGTGGAAGCCCCGATGGCAATGAGCTTGTTGGTGGTTTCAGCCAGGGAGCGGGGGGAAAACACAGCCCGGTTCGATTCAGGGGTTGGCGGCTTGTTTTTCAGACGGGATTTGACGTCCACCAAAGCGACAGCTCTAATTTTTTCAATGAGTTGATCCCCCATGTCGCCGACGGAATAGGCTACCGAGGGTTTGGATAGGACTTCAAGCGCTCCGAGCGACATGGCTTCTAAAGCCAATTTGCTGCTTTTTCTGGTCAGGGAGCTGACAATGATCACCGGCAGGGGGTAGGACCTCATTAAATGCTTCAGAAAGGTAATGCCGTCCATGCGGGGCATTTCAATATCCAGGGTGATGACATCCGGTTTAAGCCGGACGATTCTTTCTCTGGCAATGTAAGGGTCCGGGGCCGTCCCCACCACCTCGATACCGGGCGCCTTTTCCAGCTGCTGGGTAAAATTTTACGGACAACAGCGGAATCGTCAACGATCAATACTTTGATTTTAGGGGTCATGAAAGAGGCTCCTTTTTTGCCATGTCAATTTTTGCGGTAAGCACTGGGAATCTGGTTGGTCAACGGGTGGCGGATGCCGCTCAGGCTTTCGGACATTCCCACAAATAAATAGCCGCCCGGCTTGAGCGCGGGCACCAGGCGGTCGATCACTTTCTGCCGGGTAGGGGTATCAAAATAGATCATGACGTTCCGGCAGAAAATCACGTCGTACATATCCCGGGGTTGGTCAGCAATGAGGTTGTATTTGGCAAATGTGACATGATGCCGAACATCGGGTTTGATCCGCACACTGCCTTCCCGTTTGCCCTGCCCCCGCTGAAAATACCGGGAAAGAGAGGGTCTGGGAAACTGTTTCAACCGTTCTTTGGGAAAAATGCCGGTGCGGGCCGCTGCCAGCATGGTTTCAGAAATGTCTGAAGCAAAGATGGAAAACCGGAATCCTGCATCCAACATCTGGGCCGCTATGGAATAGGGCTCTTCGCCGCTGGAGCAGGCTGCGCACCAGATTTTGACAGGTACGGACGGTTCCAGTTGTGTGATCAGGTATTCGGTATGGCTGTTTTCCCGGAAAAATAGGTGTGATTCGTGGTGATAGCATCCAGGAAATGAAGGAATTCGATCTGGTCCTGCTGCAGCAGTTTTATGTAATCGGAAACCGTTTGTTTCCTGGTGAGTCTCATTCGTTTGGCGAGCCTGGCCCGGAGCAAGGCCAGTTTTTTTTCGCCGATAACGATACCGGTTTCGCGGTAAATCAGTCTGGACAGTGCGGTGAGTTGGGAGGAAGTGATATCGGTAGACGCGCTCATAAATTATTTTTCATCCGGTTCATATTTTATTGTCGGTCAGGTGGCTACTGGCTAAGATTGCCTACTATATATACCCGGGAAGGACATAAATGTCAACGCGAACAAACCGTTAAGGCAACATTCTGCTTGACACTGGATGAAACAGGCTGATAATGGAAGGAGAGGATGGCATATCAAAAATCGTTTTGACTGAATTCAAGCATGAGGACGGCAAATGGGACTGGATACCCTTAAGGAATATTTGGAAGATCTGGCAGGTCAGGTGACCATCGCCAGTCATGATGATATCGACGGTATGGGCCGCATATTGAATCTCCTGGACGAGATGACCAAGGCTGCTGCCGACCTGGATGTTCCCGTGTTTCAGGAAATCATTGCTTTGTATAAAGGATATGCCGGCCGGGTGGTGCTGGCGGAAACCACGGACATGACCCCTCTGGAAAATGGTGTGGAAATACTTCAGGATCTGTTGGCGGATCTTGAAGGCGGAAATGCGCCGACTGTGGATATGGACGATGTCCGGCTGATCCTGGGCGGAACCGTGAATGATTCGGCAACTGGCGGAACAGCCGAAAGCGGTCCGTCCAAAGACAAAGAGCTGTCTGCAGAGGATCTGGAGATATTGTCCGATTTTGTCTCCGAATCCACCGAAAACATCGAGAGCATTGAGATTCATCTGGTGGAGCTGGAAGAAGACCCGGGCGACAAGGAAATCATCAACGACATTTTTCGTCCGTTTCATACCATTAAAGGGGTGTCCGCCTTTCTGGAGCTGACCAAGATGAATACCCTTGCCCATACCACGGAGACCTTTCTTGACAAGGCCAGAAACGGCGATTTTTTGATCAATGATGTGGCCACCGACGCCATCCTGGCGTCGGTGGATATCATGAAACTGCTGCTGCAGCGTACCCGGGAAGGGGTAAACCTGGGCCGCATGCCAGAGGATGATGATATCGATATCGATGCCATCACCTATCAGCTCCGGGAGTTGCCGGACCAGATCATCAGGGGTGAATCCGGCAAAGTGGGCGGTATTCTGGTCCGGGATCGGAAAATCGGAAAAGAAGATGTCTCCTCCGCTTTGGAAAACAGCGATTGGCCCCGCACAAACCGATCGGAGAGATATTTGTTGCCGATCATCTGGTGGAAGAGCAGGATGTGACCGCCGCTCTGAACAAACAGAAATCTCTGCAAAAAAGACCGATGCCCAGGTCAAGGTCAGCACCGCCAAGCTCGATGATCTGGTGGACCTGGCCGGTGAGCTGGTAATTGCCCAGTCCATGCTCCGTCAGAAAGCATCGTCGAATACTGCCCTGCTCAACAGCCTGGCCCAGCTGGGACAGATCGTGACCAGCATGCAGAATGTGGCCATGGCCATGCGCATGGTGCCTATCAAGTCAACGTTCATGAAAATGATCCGCCTGGTCAGGGATCTTTCCCGCCGCTCCGGCAAAAAAGTGAGGCTGGAAATGTTCGGAGAGGAGACCGAAATCGACCGCAACGTGGTGGAAGCGTTGTACGACCCCATGGTTCACATGATCCGAAATGCCGTGGACCATGCCATTGAACAGGAAGCGGAACGCAAGGAAGCGGGGAAGCCGCCTCAGGGAAAAATTACGTTGCGGGCCTTCCACAAAGGAGGCAACATCGTGATCGAGATTGATGATGACGGCAAAGGGCTGGACCGGGAAAAGATCCGGGCCAAAGCCATTTCTTCGGGAATCATTCAATCCGGAGACAATTTATCCACCCAGCAGGTGGATCAGCTGATCATGGCGGCAGGGTTTTCCACCGCCAGTGAAATCACGGATATCTCCGGCCGAGGTGTGGGTATGGATGTGGTCAAGCAGGCCATTGAAAGACTCAGGGGCGAGATCGCCATCCTTTCCCGACCGGGGAAAGGCACCCGGTTCACCATTGCGCTGCCTTTGACGCTGGCCATCATCGATGGCATGCTGGTGCGCATCGGAAAAGAAAAATACATTATCCCCACACTGGCGGTGAGCCGCTCCTTCCGGCCGGACCGGTCCAACTGCAGCACGGTGGAGGGAAAAGCGGAAATGATTCTGGACGGGAATGCACTGATCCCGCTGATTCGAATGAACCGGATCGCCGATCTTCAGAACGAGTTCGAAAATCCCTGGGAAGCCCTGGTGGTGGTGCTGGAATCCAATGATGAAAACGGGGGCTTCTGGTGGATGATCTTTTGGGAAGAGATGAATATGTGATCAAAAATTTGGGATACAGCCTGGAACATATCAAGGGCATCTCAGGAGGCGCCATTCTCGGAGACGGGACTGTGGGCCTTATTCTGGACGTCCAGGGAATTTTCACGCTTTTTTCTGAGTGACCGGTGTTTCGCTCGAATAAAGGCATGACTATTGCATTTTAATCAGGGCTGAAGACAGACGAAAAAAAAAGCATGTGACATTTATTTCCCAGATCAGGAGACAGGCATGAATCAATCCCAGGATTTCAGTGAAAAACGTGAATTTGTCCGGGCCAGTTTAACCTTTGATGTGAAATTCCGGGTGGTGGACAAAGAGGAATATGAGCTGTCCCAGAAAAAGATTTCCCAGCTGGCACCGGAAGCGGAAAACAGTCAATATATTGACGGGTGTATGGATGCGGCACATCTGGAGAACGCGGGACTGGATCGGGAGTTAATCAATTTTCTGATTCATCTCAACGACAAGCTGGATACCATAATGGCCATGATTTCAAGGGATACGTCCGAAACCATCCGTTTTCACAAGGGAACGGCCGTGGATATCGGGCGGGGCCGGGATGCGAATGGCGGTGGATAATCCGGTTCAGGTGGGGGAGTTCGTGCATATTCAACTGGTGCTTTCCCGAACCCCGGTGATGCATATCGATGTCTATGGGCAGGTGGTTCGGGTGGATGCTCCTTTTGGTGGATGCGGGGGATTCTATTACCTGGGCATCAAGTTTCGGATCTGGATGTCAATACCCGGAAAGATCATTGGCAGCATATTCAAACGTCAGCGGCGGACCCTTCGGAAAAGGGTGGAAGATGACTCCCTGTCCCCGGACTGTGAGGATTGATGCATGCAGCTGATTGTCGGAGTGGGGGACATGAAAGTGGCTTCCGATCCTTCTGCGGTTTTGGCCACCTATTCACTGGGCTCCTGTATCGGGGTGGCCATCTATGATCCGGAAGTCCGGGTGGGGGACTGCTACACTATATGCTGCCGGAATCCAAAATAGCCCGAGAAAAGGCGGTTAAAAATCCATATATGTTCGGGGATACCGGGATTCCCTCCCTGTTTAAGACCGCATATCGATACGGCGCGAAAAAAAACCGGATGCGCGTGATCGTGGTGGGGGGCGCCCAGATCCTGGACCAGAACGATCTGTTCAATATCGGAAAGCGAAATTATGCCATGTTGCGGAAACTTTTCTGGAAAAACAAGGTTATGATACATTACGAAGCCGTGGGCGGCACCGTGAACCGGACGTTGAAACTGGAACTTTCAACGGGCAAAACTCTGTTGAAAATCTCCGGGGCAAAGGAGATCGAAATATGAAGGCTGTCCCTGATATCATTGCCGAAATCGACACGTTGAAACCGGTTTCCCAGATCACCACCCGGTTGATGCAGCTGGTGAATGATCCCGAAACAACCGGCGCGGATCTGGCTGGCGTCATTCAGTACGATCAGTCCATGACCGCCAATGTATTGCGCTTGTGCAACTCCGCAGCCTTGGGCGGGGTCCGGAAAGTGACCGATGTGAAGCAGGCGGTCAGTCTTCTGGGTATGGAAAGACTGATTTCTCTGGTGATGCTGGTGGAAAGTGCGCCGAATTTCAGGTCTGGTCAGGCCGGTTATGATCTGGACCAGGGGGAATTGTGGCGGTATTCGGTCTCTTCTGCGATTCTTGCCCGGGAGCTGGCCGAGGAAAAGGATGCAGAAGATGTTTCTCTGGTATTCACGTCCGCGTTGATCAAGGACCTGGGAAAGGTAATTCTTCATGTCTATATTTCTGAGGCGTTTGATGAAATCAAAGACCGGGTGTTCGGGGCCGGGAAAAGTTTTCTGGAAGCGGAAAAGAGGTGCTGGGGATCGACCATGCCGAACTGGGGCACTGGCAGCGGAAAATGGGATTTGATTCTCGAATGGCGGAAATTATCCGCCATCATCACGATCCGCTGAACAGCGGCGATCCGAGCCTGGCGCTGCCTATCGTATACATGGCGGACTCCATTTGCATGATGATCGGACAGGGAGTCGGGGCGGACGGTCTGGCCTACCGGTATTACAAGGAAACCGTAGACCGGCTCAATATGACTGCGGTGGACATGCAGCAAATTATTGTCCGGTTCCGGGAAAAATATGCACAAATCGAAGAAATGATTCAATTTTCAGCAGGAGAATAGGTCAATGGCATATACGGTGCTGGTGGTGGATGACTCGTCCTCCATACGGGCGATTATTAAAAAAATTATCAAAGTGTCCGGGTTTGAAGTGGCCGGGTTTCTTGACGCATCCGATGGAACAGAAGCACTGACCGTCATGAAGCCCACCGGGTGGATCTGTTGTTGACCGATATCAACATGCCGAATATGAACGGACTGGAACTGATCACCCGGATAAAGCAGGACCCCGCTCTGTCATCGATTCCGGTGGTGGTGGTTTCCACTGAAGGCAGTGAAAAGAAAATGGCTCAAGCCATGTCCTTAGGTGCGGTGGGGTATGTTAAAAACCGTTTGTTCCTGAAGAGATCAAACAGACTTTGAATACAATTCTGGAGGTGAGCAGTGGAGTTGCCGGATCTGACGACGATGATGAAGACGTCGATTTCTGACGTGTTCGAAACCGCTTTTTTGAGACTGTGGAGATTCAACCTGCGGGAGAAACGCTTTCCATGGCCGATTTCGACGATCAGTCTTTGACCGGAGCGTTCCTTGACTTTTCTGAAGGACTGGAAGGCACGGTTTACGTGATTGCACCGGACCGGTGGGTGTTGCGGATGACGGCGGATTTTCTGGGTATCGATTTGAACCAGGTCACGGATGACCAGAAAGCGGATACCATCAAGGAAGCGACCAACATGATTGCCGGTCATATGTTTTCACTGTTTGACAAGGATGGCCGCGTTCAGCTGGGCATTCCTGAACTGATCCGGCGTTCGCCGCTGATTGCCGCAGACCTTGATTCGATCAAAGGAATGATGGTCTGGGCAACCACTGAAACGGAAAAACTGGCTGTGGTGACGGTGTTGAATTCGGTCGGTCTCCTTGAACCTTAATCTTTTTGGGAAGAAACTGATATGACGTCTGATTACAGAGAAGAAATCATCAATATTGTATCCGGCAAACTGTCTGAGAGCGAATTGGAGGAATTGACCTTTTTTTCAAGCAGGCGGTGTCTCACGCCATGGACCAGGACGATGAAAAATTTTACCGGTCCGTGACCCAGGAAATGACCGGCAATGTCAAGGAACTGGCACTGGTGCTCATCAATTTCCGAAAGGAATTCACCCGAAAGATCCGGCCCCATATCGAGGACATTGCCAATGTTTTATCCCCCAGACCTCTGACCAGCTGGAAGGCATTATTGAGACCACAGAGCAGGCAGCCAACACTATCATGGACAACCTAGACCGAATGAATCAGTTGGTGGCCAAGAACAAGGGGGTCATTACGGATATGCGGGACGGAAAGGTCCACGGCAAGGCACTGGATATGTCTGTGGTGGAAGAACTGGCACCGGCCCTGGACCTTCTGACGACCCATAACAGTGAATACCAGAATTTGATCACCGATACTTTTACTCAGATGAGTTTTCAGGATCTGACCGGTCAGCGGCTGCAGCGGATCATCCAACTGGTGGCTGAAATCGAGGGGAAGATTACAAAAATGGTGATTTCTTTTGGGTTGAAATTGACGGAACGGGAAAAGAATCCGCAAATATCCACGGAAGAGCTTCAGAAAAAAGTGGATGAACAGTTTCAGCTTCTGGCAGGGCCCCAGAAAAAAGGGGGCGGCCTGGATCAGGCCGGAATCGATGACCTGCTCAACAGCCTCTGACGGAAAAACGGGAAAGACATGGCTGCGAAACAATTACAACTGGGAGAATTGAACGGGTATCAGAAGGCAGCGATTTTCTGATGAGCGCAGGTGAGGAATTCACCACCTATTTCATGAAATCCCTGGATAAACAAACCATACGGAAAATCGGCCAGTCCATGTCCGATATTTCTAATCTTTCCACCGAAGTGGTGGACGGGGTGATGGATGAATTTTTAAAAACATACAATCAGACAGACACGCTGATGATTTCCGGTAGAGCGTTTTTTGCCAGTGCGGTCAAAGAAACCCTGGGAGAAGACGATTCAGACATTGAATTGGAAGAAGAGCCCTTTGGAAATCTGATTCATCTGTCTCCGGAACAGCTGACCACCACCATCCGGGCGGAACACCCCCAGACCATTGCCCTGATTCTGTCCTATGTGTCTGATCGAAAGGCTGCGGAAGTGCTTCAGCTGCTGCCCGAAGACATCCGCATTGAGGTGGCTTACCGGTTGACCGATTTAGGGGATGTGCCCATGGAATTCGTTCGGGAACTGGACCAGACCATACAGAAAAATTTGATTGCGACTGGCACCAGTTCCAGGGAGTTTAACGGGATTGAGGCACTGGCATCCATCTTGAACCAGGTGGATGGCGTCACTGAAGAAAACATCATGGCGTATCTGGAAAAACAGGATTCCGATCTGGCTCAGTCGGTCCGGCAGAAAATGTTCGTGTTTGAAGATTTGATCGAATTTGACAACAAGAATTTCAGAGAGATTTTGCAGAACGTGGACAGCCAGCTGCTGATCAAGGCCTTGAAAACCGCTTCTGAAAACCTGAAGGAAAAGGTGTTTCAGAATCTCTCCCAGCGGGCGTCTGAAATGCTTAAAGAGGATATGGAGGTAGTAGGGCCTGTCCGGTTGAGTGACGTGGAGCAGGCCCAGCTGGAAATTCTGGCGGCGGCCAAACGGCTGGAAGCCGAAGGAAGGCTGATATTTCCTGGAAAAGGTAAGGAAGATGTCCTGGTCTGATGCTCCCCCGAAGGTGTTGAAAAACGTGCATTCATTTTCCAGAGTGACATTTGACACGTTCGAAGTTCCCCAGGAAGATGCAACCGAAGATTCCTTGAAATCGCCGGCAGAAAATTTTGACAGCCTGGCCGATGAGCCGGATGGGCCGGCCGAGTTTCGGCCTATCACGGATTGTTCTGGCCTGGCATCGCCTGATCCCGGTCCAGGTTCCCGGGAAAATTGCAGCGAGGCGCTTGAAATTATCCGGCAAACCGAGGAAGAGATGGCCGTTCTCAAGGAAGAAACCTACCGCCAGTGTTCCCTGTTGGAACAAGAGGCTTATGGCAAGGGGTTTGCGGCGGGTGAAAAAGACGGACTCCAGGCTGGTGAAAAAAAGACACAGGTACTGGCAACGGAACTGTCAGCGGTGATTGAATCCCTGGCCGGTCTCCGTCCTGACCTGGTGGCACGGTATGAGGCGGAGCTGGTGGACCTGGTTCTGGCCATCTGTCACAAAATTATTTATTGCGAAGTTTCTCTGGATTCCCGGGTGATTCATGAGACAGTCCGTCAGGTTCTTGAGGATGCCCCGGGCGGCCAACCCATTACTCTTCGGCTGCACCCCGGGGATATGGAAACGGTGGATATTCTGAAATCCCGGTACGGGGTTTCTGCCACGGACATGAACCGGGTCTCCCTGGTTGCGGACACATCGGTTTCCCGGGGCGGCTGCCGGTTGGAAACACCGCACGGGAACATGGACGCCACCATTGAAACCCGTTTTAACCATGTCTATGAGGTCCTGAAACACGCGGTTGGCGGAACGGTAAAAGGATCATAGACCCTATGCCGTCTGACGTATGTGCATATGATTACCTGCCGCCGATTGCCTGGGAAAATACCACCAGGCCCTGACCGCCTGTCGACCGGTCCGGCTGACCGGATCCATTCTCAAGGTGACCGGTCTGGTGGCAGAAGCCAACGGCCCCCGCCTGAGCGTGGGCAGCATCTGTGATATCGAGGATACTCTGGGGCAACATATTTCAGCCGAAGTCATTGGGTTCAACGAAAAATATCATCCTGATGCCGTTTGGGGAGATGGGCGGTATCCGTCCGGGCAGCCGGACCCTGGCGGTCAGTGATACGCCGGATGTGGCCGTGGGTGATGGCTATTTAGGGAGGGTGGTGGACGGAATGGGCCGGCCCATCGATGACAAAGGCCCTTTGGTGGCGAAAACCCATTATCCAGTCTATGGCAACGTGTTAAATCCGTTAAAGCGGAAAGTAGTCCATGAAGTGATGGATGTCGGGGTTTCGGCCATCAATACGATGGTGACCGTGGGCAAAGGACAGCGCATGGCCATCATGGCCGGTTCCGGGGTGGGAAAAGTGTGCTCATGGGCATGATAGCCAGAAACACCACCGCAGACGTGATCATCATCGGCATGATCGGCGAGCGGGGTCGTGAGGTCCGGGAATTCATCGAGCGGAGCCTGGGGGAAGAGGGACAGAAAAAGTCGGTGGTGGTGGTGGCTACATCCGATGCCCCGCCCCTGGTGAGAATCCGGGGCGCCTATACGGCAACGGCCCTGGCGGAATATTTCCGGGACCAGGGAAAGGATGTGCTGCTGATCATGGATTCCATCACCCGATTTGCCATGTCCATGCGGGAAGTGGGGTTGGCCGTGGGGGAGCCGCCGTCGGCAAAGGATACACCCCAGTGTGTTCAACCGGATTCCCAAACTGCTGGAACGGGCCGGCATCCTGGAACAGGGCGGGAGCATCACCGGTATCTATACGGTTCTGGTGGAAGGCGATGACATGAACGAACCTGTGGCCGATACCGTACGGTCCATCACGGACGGGCATATCGTGCTGTCCCGGGCCATTGCCCAGAAGGGACAGTATCCGGCGGTGGACGTGCCGGCCAGCATCAGCCGGATCATGAACGACATCATTTCCCCGGAACATGCCGTGGCGGCCAAGCGGCTGCTGCGGGTATTGACTGCCTACCGGGAGGCGGAAGACCTGATTCGTATCGGTGCATATGTGGATGGCAGTGATACGGAAATCGATTTTGCCAAAAAAGTGATCAAAGATGTGAACGCTTTTCTGCATCAGGGCATTCATGAAAAAATCTCTTTTGAAAAGAGCCTGGAACAATTGCAGAATCTGTTTTAGCAAAAGGAGAGGAACGCGGTGAAACAATTTCAGTTCAAACTGGATCCGGTGTTGAAATACCGCCGGTTCCAGGAGGAACAGGCCCGGATGGATCTGGCGGAAGCCCGCATGGTGTGCCGGGAGATTCGGTCCCGAATGGAAGAAGTCTGCCGCAAAAAAGCCGGGATGCAGGCTCAATTGCAACAGGAAAGCCGAAGCGGGATCACTGCCGGCCGATATCTGGACTGCCGGAATTTTGTCAGCCGGCTGGATAGGGAGCTTGCGGACGCCCGGAAAGAATTGAGAAAACAGGAGAAAAAGGTTCAGATGCTGGGATCGCAGCTCAAACAGCAGTATATTGCAAAAAATCACTGGTAAACTTGAAATCCACCCATGCCGGAATGCATAAAAGACAGATGGAGACTGAATTGCAGAAATCCAGTGATGAACTGGTGCTGCTGCGCAAAGGAGGGAGGATATGAAAAGTATGTGTTGCCTGTGCTGACGTGGATGATCATCCTGAAAGCGGGGGTGGCGGCATTTTATTTCATCGGGATATGGTCCGTGGAACCGGATCCCGCCCGTGATTTTCCGGAACAGGACCCCGTTGCAGTGATGGTTCCGGTTGAGCCGGCGGCTCCGGGGCTGATTCCTTTGACAGCATCGGCCAATGCCGCTGATTCGGTGATCCCTAAAACGGCCGATGAACCCAGCGAACCGGTCCTGGAAAACGCTGCAACACCTGAGCAGGTGGCGGCGGAAAAGGAACGCCTTGTGGCCCGGGAAGAATATCTTGAAAGGCAGGAAGCCCGGCTTCTGGAGCTGAAAGAGGAAATAACCCGGAAAATAGATGAGTTGACTTTGCTGCGGGAGGAGATCCTTGCCACGATGGATCTGAAAAGTGAGATCCAGGAAGCCGAGGTTAAACACCTGATAAAAATTTATTCAACCATGAAACCCCAAAAAGTGGCCCAGTTGATCGAGCAGCTGGATATCGATCTTGTGACGGCCCTGTTTTCCCAAATGAAGGGAGACGTGGTTGGCGATATCCTGTCGTTGTCGATTCCGAAACCGGTGCCCGCATCACCCGGGGACTTTATCCTGATACGCCGGCTGACACCGGCAAACCATGATCGGGGTGATTCTTTCGCCTGCGGGCTTGACAGAACAGTTCTGGAAAGATAATATTTGCTCTTAAATCCGGGATAGCGGTACTGCCGAACACCTATGGGGATCTTTCCGGGACAAAAAAAACAATTGACTGGACTACAAACAGCAGAAAAAAAGGGCGGAACATTCTATGGATCTCAATATGGAAGTGCTGATTGTCGATGATTTTGCGACCATGAGGAGAATATTGAAAAGCATTCTCGTTCAGATCGGCTTCACCCATATTTATGAAGCAGACAACGGCAAAAATGCATTGAAAATCCTGAAGAATCAGAAGATTGATTTGATCATGTGCGACTGGAACATGCCGGAAATGACCGGGCTGGATCTTCTGACTGCGGTGCGATCAGACGATGCCATCAAGGAGATTCCTTTGTCATGGTCACTGCGGAGGCCCAGAAGGAAAACATTATCCAGGCGGTTCAGGCAGGGGTAAACAACTATGTGGTCAAACCCTTTACCACCGAGACCATTACCCAGAAACTGGAAAAAGTTTTCGGCGGCTGACGGCCCCGGGGAGGCAGATATGAATATTTATGGTATCGACATTCCGATGAACAGGTACAGGCAGACGTCATCTCCGGCCCCGGGAATCGGGACAGGGTTTGATGACGTGTTGAACCGGGAACTGACCGGCCTGCGGAAAACATCGGATGTGTCGCCGGATTCAGGCGGAACGGACCCTATGGCACATATTCTGGCCCGGGGTGACGAAATTCTGACAATGCTTGAAACCTATGCGGCTGATCTTGAAAATCCTTGCAAAACCTTGAAACAGCTGACCCCGCTGGTGGATGTCATTGAGCATGAGATGGACCTGTTTGAAAAAAGTGCCAAAGCCGGATTCTCCTCGGATGAGGCGTTCATGGCATGGGTCAATGAGCTGTCCCTCACCGCCCGGGTCGCCACGGCCAAATTCCATCGGGGAGATTTTGTGTAGGCAGTAAAGGGGTTACATGAAGGTCACCGAAAAAATCATGATTCTGGATGATAATCCTGAAATCCTGAATCTGCTTGAAGAGATGCTTAAAAACAAGGGCGGATATGAAGTAACCCCCTATCTGAAAAGCCAGGCTGCGATATCCGATCTGATTCCCGGGGCGTACGATTTGGTAATCACCGATTTGAGCATGCCCGATCCGGATGGAATGCAGGTCTTGGATCATATCGTGACCCATAGTCCGGATACGTTGTGCATTATCTACCGGTTACGGCAGTATTCCGGAGCCGTCGCTGCCGTGAAAAAGGGCGTTCGATTTCATCACCAAGCCGGTGGGTTTCCGGGAACTGTTGACGCATGTCGAAAACGCCCTGAAACTGTCACGGCTTCAGAAAAAAGTGACGGCCAAAAGCAGTCCGGCGACAGCGGTTACAGTTATGATGATTTTATCGGAGAATCTCCGGCCATAAAAAGAATACACGGCCTGGTTCAAAAAGTGGCGGACACGGAAAACACGCTTCTGGTGACCGGGGCATCGGGTTCGGGCAAAGAGCTGATCGTGCGAACCATTCATCGGCTCAGCCGCCGGAAAAAGAAACCGTTCGTGGCGGTGAATTGCGGGGCCATTCCTGAATCACTTCTGGAAAGTGAGCTTTTCGGACATGAAAAGGCGCGTTCACCGGGGCCCATAAAAACGGGTGGGCCGGTTTGAACTGGCTGGGCAAGGGACCATTTTCTGGACGAAGTGGGGGAAATGAGCTCTCTGCTCCAGGTCAAACTGTTGCGGGTCCTTCAGGAAAAAACTTTCGAGCGGGTGGGCGGCACCCAGAGTGTTGATGTGCAAGCCGGATTATCGCCGCCACTAACAAAGATCTGGCTGAAGCGGTGAAAAGTGGGACGTTTCGGGAGGATTTGTTCTACCGGTTGAACGTGATTCCCATCCATGTCCCGCCTTTACGTCGGCGGAGAACCGATATTCCGCTGCTGGTGGATTTTTTCTGAAAAATTCCGGAAAGATCAGGATACGCCAGTGGAATCGTTTTCATCTGAAGCCATGGCCGCATTGATACGGTATGACTGGCCGGGAAATGTCCGGGAACTGGAGAACCTGATCAAACGGCTGATCATTTTGTGCGATAATCCGGTGGTAGCGTTGACCGATTTGCCGGAACATTTCTATTCGGAAGACGAGGCCGACCCGGATGCGGATGTCTTTGGGGGAGATCTGCCGCTGCTGGAAGAGGGCATGAACCTTTCCGAAGCGGTCAAGGCCTATGAAACCCGGATCATCAGCAATGCCCTTGAAAAGAGTGACGGTGTCAAGGCCAAGGCCGCCCGGATGCTCAAAATCAAACGGACCACCTTGGTCGAAAAAATTAAAAAGCACAATATTTCCTTTTTTGATTCCTGATACGACAGTCAAAAAATTGTCGCTGATCTGACAAGACGTCATTCGTCGATTTTTGCAATTATCACCGAATTTTCCTGTTTGGCCCTTATGGCCGGGATAATGGCGGTATTCTCCTTTCTGGCACTTTTTTTTGCTACAATCACTTTAAGCATAACTGTCAAAAACAGAAGGCGGATTTCGGTAAGCCGGTCTGAATGAGTTTGAAACGTGATGGCACCACGGGTGCCGCTGCCGATCAGGAAGAGAAGGAGTGGGTTTCATGATAAAAATGAACATGCCGCCCGGCGGTATTTTCAAGAAGTTTCCCTTGGTCTGTGTGATGGTACTGGACCTGATTCTGTATGGGGGGTCAGGGGCTGCTGCGCTGCCGGACGTATTGAAAACGAAAGTCACCGTGAATCAGGAAGCCAAACTTCTGTCTGTGGCAGTTCAAGACCGTGTGCTGACCGTGGCGGTCCTGCCGGGGGAAAATCATGAAAACCCTTTTATCGACATTTCCGGATGGGATTCGGAGAAACGGTTTCAGGTAGCTTTTTCGGACGTCGCTTCAGTGATATTCATTGACCTGTATGAAATCCTGCCGGGGTTCAAGACGGCTATCCTGCCAGTCGACATGGGCTGGGTGACTCATGTTCGCCTGGGACATCATGCCGACCGGTTGCGGATAGCTATAGATGGCAGACATTCTGATTTTCCCCAGGCCCGGGCGGTTCGCCGCGAGGATGGACTGGTGATCACACTGGATTCCGAAAAAAAGCAGGCAATGCCGTCTGCCGCATCAGTTCAAAAGCCGTTGGCGCCTGTTCTCGCCGCCATTGAGTCGACCGAACCCAGGGAAAGCGACTCAAAGAAACCAGCCCCTTCCTCCACCATCCGGACATCCCATATCTTTCGGCAGGCATTGGAAGATATCTCAGAACCGGTCACCACACCTGAGAACCGCCTGTTTCAGGATGCGGTTTTCCTGTTCGACAACCGGCAATGGGGCATGGCCCGGGACAAGGTTCAGCAGATCATTGACCAGTATCCGCAAAGCCCTTATACGGAAAAAGCCCGATTTCTGCTGGTCGATATTCTGCAGGAACTATATGGGGACGATCCTGCCTCCCATTTTCGGGAATTGACACAATTTTTTCAAGATGTCTTAAACCGGTATCCGAATTCTCCCTACAAAGGGGTCGCATTGCTGGGCCAGGCCTGGCTGCATCGAAGCATGGGAAACCACGCGGAAGCCCTGGCCTATTATGAACTGGCAAGGAACAGTGCGCCTGACCAAAACGGCTGGATTATCAGTCAGGCCATGCTGGAAACGGCGAAGATTTTTATGGCCACCAACCGGATGACCCAGGCGTTGGCCGTGTTGGAAGATATCCTGGCATCCACCGGTAACCCTGTTATTCAGAACGAAGCCTTTCTTGAAACCGCCAAGATCCGGTATGACCAGAATTTTTTTAACGAATCTCTGACCGTGTTAAAAGAACTGATATCCCGAGACAAAGATATTTATTTTAAATATCCCGATGTGTCTTTGTACATGGGAAACAATTATTTTCAGATGGGCCGGTATGATCTGGCTGCAACGCATTTGCTTCATTACTACAATACTGCCCCGGAAACCCTGGAAAAAGACATAATCCTTGCCCGGGTGGGAGATGCGTTTCTCCAGGACGGAAAGGCCATGGACGCGGCCCGGTATTTTCGGTTTGTGGTGGACCGGTATCCGGATTCCAGAGGGGCGGCGGTCAGCTGGCTTCGCCTGGCAGAGCAGAAAGAAAAATATCCCGATGACCGTATCCTCATGTCCTATTCCGCGAAACAGATTTATGAAAACATCCGGGATTCCTATCAGGGCCAACCCATTGACGATCCCTTGGCCCTGCTGGCGATATTAAAGCTGGCGGTGCTGTATCAGGAGGAAGAACGCTATTCCGAAAGCTTGAAAACTCTGCGTCTTTTTTTTGAAAATCATCCGGGCGGGTCATTGCGTGAAAACGGCCGGTTCGCACTGAAAAATGTGCTGGAAGCCATAATTTGGGAAAGCTATGCGAACAAGGATTATGCCCGGGTGATCACCGTGTATCAGCAGGAAGCCCGATCCGTGCTTCCGTTAATGGATCTGGATTCGGTACATCTCACGGTCGCCAGGGCATATCACCACTCAGGGAACCATGAAGCGGCTCAAGCCCTTTATCAGCAACTGGGTACATCCATGTCCCTGGAAAACATGCCGGATGATGTCCTGTATTTTACAGGCAAAGCATTATTTAAATCCGATCGGACAGGCGTTGCCGAACAAAGGCTTTCCCATCTGATCCGCACGTATCCTCAAAGCCCTTATGCCGGAGATGCTATGAATCTGATGGGACAGATTCTGATGGCCAGGGAGAAATTTCAGGAAGCGGTGGCCATAATGACCCGGGCATTGGCGTATCCGCTATCCCCCTGTGACCGTTCCGGGCTACTGGTGAGAAAAGCCCGGGCCGCACTGGCGGCCCGGGATGTGGAAAGCGTCCTGTCCGCCCTTGACAGCATCCAAAAACCCTGGATCTTTGTCCGGCCCTGGCCGGGTATCTGGGGGATCAGGTCGGGGATTTGTATTTTCAGGCAGGTCATTTTGACAAAGCGGGGTCTGTTTATTCTCATGTGCTGGACATGACGGATTCACAAGTGGAAACAGCGTTTCTCCATTATAAGGCCGCATTGAGCCTCTGGCGGTCCGGACAGCAGGAACAAGGTCATGCTTTGTTTGAGACGCTGGCGGCACAAAACGACCCTTTCTGGAGTCCCCTGGCCAGAGAACACCTGGCATCCGCCGCGTTTGACAAATGGTCCGGTGATTCGACAGGGCCGGCTGATAAAAGGGTTAAAGGAATCTGACACCTTTATGAAAGAAAAAAAAGTTCTCATATTTGAAGCGGAGACAACGGATAAAGAAGATCTGGTCCGGGTGTTTGAAACACTGCATCACCGAGTTGCCGTAGTGGCGGACCCATCAGCCTGTTCGAAAGCATGGACAGGCAGGCATGGGATCTGGTGGTGATCGGAGCCCGGCCCCCCGTGACCGAAGTCCTAGGGCTGTTGCGGCAGATCAAGGACCGTCATCCGTTTGTTCCGGTGGTCATGGCGGTTGAAGGTGCAGAACCCGAAACCGCAGTTACTGCCATGAAAGCCGGTGCTGCGGATTTTTTGTCAAGCCGGTCCAGGTCGACATGGTGAAGCACATTGTCTGGCCGGAGATCGACCCAAAAACCAGGCCGGATGACCGGGGTGCGGACCGGTTTGCCATAGTCACGCGGAATCAGGGAATGAAGCATCTTCTGGCTTCCGCCCGGAAAATCTGTGACAGCCGGGCTCCGGTTCTGATCCATGGGGAATCCGGCACCGGCAAGGAACTGGTTGCCCGGTATGTTCATTCTTGCAGTCAGCGGCGGAACCAGCCGTTTGTAGCCGTCAACTGTGCGGCCCTGCCGGAATCCCTGCTGGAAAGTGAGTTGTTCGGGCATGAGAAGGGACCTTCACCGGGGCGGTGGGACGGAAAAAAGGAAAATTCGAACAAGCGGACGGCGGATCCCTGCTTTTGGACGAGATCAGTGAGATGGATTGTTCTCTTCAGGCAAAACTGCTGCGGGTGCTTCAGGAGCGGGAAGTGGACAGAATCGGGGGGACCGGGCCCGTTACCGTGGATGTCAAAGTATTGGCCACCACCAACCGGGATCTGGAGAAAATGATTCAATCCGGAGAGTTTCGTGAAGACCTGTATTACCGGCTCAATGTGGTTCCGCTTGAGCTGCCGCCTTTAAGAGATCGCCGGGAAGACATCCCTTTACTGACGGATTTTTTTATCCGAAAATACAACCGGATCGACAATCGGAACGTCAAAGGATTGACAGAAGGGGCGGTGTCTTTATTAATGAACCGTTCCTGGAAAGGCAATGTCCGGGAACTCGAAAACGTAATCCAGCGGGCAGTCTTGATGTGCGAAGGGGAAACCGTCACCTGTGAGGACTTTACCATGCCGGGCAGTCAACCGTTTGTCGGAAACGCTGCCCCGGTGTTCACCCCCGGCCTGTCACTCAAGGAAATGGAAAAAAACATCATTTTCAGTACCCTGGATCACACCAATGACAATCGAACCCATGCCGCCCAAATTCTGGGTATCAGCGTGCGAACCCTGAGAAACAAACTCAATGAATATAAAAGAAAAAATGACGATTCAGTAAAAATGGAATGATAGTTGCATTGTTCTCTGTTTAAAAGACAGATTACAAAACGAAAAGGACAGAAACATGATTCAGAACGCGTCGGTTTTCAATCACACATTCCGGGCTCTGGAAAAAGCCATTGATATTTCCCAGAAGCGCCAGGGGGTTATTGCCAGCAATATCAGCAATCTGGATACGCCCGGGTATAAAGCCAGAGAAATCGATTTTCAGGCCACCTTGAAAAAAGCCATGGCATCGGATAGCCATATGGCCGCACCATCAATGGCCCGAACCCATTCTGATCATCTGGGGGGGCGAAGTAGGCCCGGGGGTGGAGGTGGAGATCCATGATGCCCCCATCCGCCTTTGACGGCCTCAACTGGGTGGGGTTGATAGCGAGATGAAAAAAATTAATGGAAAACAAGCTGGTTTACAAGACTGCCGTGGAAGCAATGATGAGAAAGATCACCATTATCAAGGAGACCATCAGGGAAGGAGGACGATAGAATGAATTTTCAGAATACATTTGATATCAGTTTTTCCGGCATGTCGGTGCAAAGAAAACGGATGGATATCATCAGTCACAACCTGGCCAACATTGAAACGACCCAGACCGAAAAGGGAACCCCTTACCGGCGGAAAATGCTGGTGCTAAGCCCAGCCGAAGGCGGGCTGGAATTTTCAGATGCTTTGACCGGGGCCTTTCGGGAGTCAAAATCGATGAGGTGGTGGAAGACAAGACCCCGTTCAAGGAAGAATTTGTCCCGGGCCATCCGGCTGCGGATGAAAGAGGGTATGTGAAGAAACCCAATGTGGATCTTTTTGTGGAGAATGTGAACATGCTCAGTGCCAAACGGGCGTTCGAAGCCAATGTCGCCGCCGTGAAAACCGCCAGAGAAATGGCGCTCTCCGCCCTTGAGATCGGGAGGTAATCAATGAATCCCGTTACAGTCAACAATATCGGCGGTTTTTCGGGCAATCAGGCCATTCAGGGAACAAAGGGGAAAGAGTCCGCTACCTTCGGACAGATCATGAAGCAGGCCGTATCCAGTGTGGATCAAATGGGTGAGGCGGCGGACAAAGCCATTGTCGACATGCTGGCAGGCAAGGCGGATGTGGCGAAAACCATGATTGAACTTCAAAAATTCGATATCTCCATGAAAACGCTGGTTTCGTTCAGAAACAAAGCCATTGAAGCGTATCAGGAAATCAACCGCATGCAGTTTTAAGTCGGTCGGCATCGCCGCCTTATTTCACAAAAAAGATTGAAAAAAAGGAAGATGAACACGATGGGCTCCTCTTTCAGGGATTTTGTTCAATTTGTCACTGCGCTCCCCCTTGCCAAGAAAATCAGTATTGCCGCCGTGATTCTGCTGGTGATCGCCGGTTTCGGGGTCATGTTTTATCTGGCCAATCAGGAAAATTATCAAATTCTGTACAATGGGTTGTCCCCTGAAGATGCCAGCCGGATCGTGACCCGGCTCAAGGAAGAGAATATTCCCTATAAGATTACTGCCGGCGGAACCGGGGTGATGGTACCAGAACAATCGGTTTATGAAACCCGTCTGGCACTGGCGGCTGAAGGAATTCCCGGTGGGGGAACCGTGGGGTTTGAATTGTTTGACAACCCGGATTTCAGGACCACCAATTTTGTTCAGCAGCTCAATTATCGGCGGGCATTGCAGGGAGAACTGGCCCGGACCATTATGAATTTCGATGAAGTGAAAAAGCGGCGGTGTTCCTGGCCATCCCCAAGGAATCTTTGTTTGTGGAAGATGAAAAACAGCCTTCCGCCTCCATTCAGCTGGACCTGGATCAGCCCCTGTCCAGGGTCAAGGTGGAATCCATTGTTCGGCTGGTGGCCAATGCCGTGGAAGGTCTGGACAGCAATCGGGTCAGTGTCGTGGATACCCGGGGCCGGTTGATTTTTAAAGGCGATGCCGGTGAGGCCGGAGAAATGGCCGGCATGGGCGGCACCTTGCTGGAGTACAAAAAAATAATTGAAAAAGAGATCTCTGAAAATGTCCAGTCCATGTTGGAGCAGGTGGTGGGACCCGGCAACGCCATTGTCCGGGTGAGCGCGGAAATCGATACCTCTGAAGTGGTGCTCAGTGAAGAGGAATACGATCCCACAGTGGTGGTGGTGCGAAGCAACAAGCTGATCGAGGAAACCGTCAATGAAGGAAACGACGGTGATGAGATGGCCGGGATAGATGGAGAACCGGTGACAAACCAGCGGGCCGGGATTCTTCCTGGCTCAGCCGGTGCCGGAAGGTCGAAAACCAGTAAGAATGCCACCACCAACTATGAAATCAACAAGGTGAACCGCCGGGTAATCCGACCTGCCGGCACCATTCAGCGTATTTCGGTGGCAGCCGTGATTGATGGGGAATACCGCACGGTCACCCGCAATGACGGAACCACATCCCGGGAATATGTGCCCCGGGACGCTGAAGCATTGAAAACGTTTGAGGACCTGGTAAAAAACGCCATGGGGTTCAATGAAGACCGGGAAGATCAGGTGTCGGTTCAGTCCGTTCCATTTAAAGCCGCCATGGCCATGGAAGAAATGACCCCATGGATGGGGGAAATCGGGTGTTTCTCGTCTGCTGGATCAATATGGAAGAACGATTTTCAACCTGATATTGATTCTTTGCGCCTTTTTTCTGGTGGTTCGCCCCCTGATCAGAAGTGTCAAAGAGATCGGAACCCGTGCACTGACGGGAAAAACGGCCCTGCCTCCGGGTGAGGAAGAGGTCAAACAGATTTCAGAATCTCAGGAGACACGAAATCCCCGGCAGCGCGTGGCGGAATTGAGTGCCCGGGAACCGGAAAGAGTTGCTGCTGTGGTGCGCGGCTGGATTTCCAATGAGGCGTGATATCGCGAGGGAAGTTTTTTCCCGGCCAGGGCCGCTGTTCTGCAGAATTTTCCTTTTTCCTCTTTTAGCAGGGTTTCCTTGTGCAGTATGGAAAATTGTAACAAACCGTTATTTATGGATAAAATTGCTATAAATAGCTGGTTGATACCCTTGGGCACATGATTTGCAAGTATCCATCGTACAAATGGTATTGTTAATGGTTTCACAACTGAATGAATCAGGAATATGGAGATGCTCAATTCATCCGCACTTTTAAAGTCTTTTTTTACGTCTTCCCAACCTACTTTACAGGGAAAGGCACAGGCGCTTGGATCGAAACCGGGCTTTTCCACTGGAGTTCCCGGAGAGAATTTGTTTGCCAGGCTGCTTGCTGGGAAAATCCAGATTCCGGCTCAGCAGGCACCCATTTTGTCAAACCGCGCTTATCTATCGGAAATGAATCGTCTGCCACAGCTGTCCGATCCGGAGCCACAGATGGCGATTCGCCGGTTGTCGCCGTTCTTGAATCAGCATTTCTCAATCACGGCTTTTTTCCCGATACCATAGTCCTTTCCCAGGAAGATTTCGATTTTTTGGGCAACATTTTAAATGGCATGGGATTTTCCCGGGCTGAGTTGACCACGTTGTTCCGGTCGATGAAACAAGCCCGGTCAGACGGGCAGATCACCCTGACTCACTTTTTAAAGGACCTGTCAGCGTTTGAACAGGGGAAACTTCAGCCGGCAAGGCCTCCGTTTTCTTTGTTAACCAGTTCTTTTGACAAATCCGCAGTACCTCACCTGGAGCTGATTTTAAGGAATCTGGGGATTCCCGCTGACAAGATGAATGCATTGCTGGCCGCTGCATCCCGGGAAAACGGTGCGATCGATATTAAAAAACTGGTGTTTCAATTGAAATCCCATGCGGCATCAATGGGAAAATCGGCGGGAACCACCCGGATGGCCGATCCAGCCGTTCTTCAAACCGTGCATCTGAAACAGGGGCTGGATTCAGTTCCGGGAAACTCGGAAACAAAAGCACCATCCCAAAGGATAGTTGCCGGAGATACTGAAGCAATAAAATATTCAAATGGCCCGCAGCCGGATTCACAGACGTTCCAGAGGATGCCGCCAGGCCTGGAGAAACTCGGATTGTCGGTGTCCGACAAAGAAGCTCATCCCTCTTTTACCCTGGAAACCTTTATTCAGGCCCTGGAGAAAAAAGTGCAGGGTCCGGCATTATTTTCCAATCGTGTTTCCATGGATCCAGCCCGGTTGGCGGAAGTGGTGGTGGAAATGCCGGCTGTGAAATCCATGAAAATGGAAAAGGCGGTTACCTTTTTGCCTTTGCCGAAGAGATGATGATCGATAGGCTGAATAAACGGTCAAGAAAGGGCTTGACAGTGCCAACTGATGGGTTTCAAAATCCGACGTTTCCAATCGGGACTGGAAATTCTTTTCTGATTGCCGAGCATGGAGACAATGATCATGGTTTGTCGATTGCCGCGAGTCTTGAATCCACACTTTTGAATCACGGGGTTTTCCCAGACAAGTGGATGCTTTCCCAAGAAGACATCTACGTTTTGGGCAATGTTTTGGAGGACTTGGGGCTCCCCCGGTCCGAACTGTCTGCGTTTTTTCGGTCAATGGAAAAGAACCGATCAGACGGCCAGATCCCCCTGGCTCTCTTTTTAAAGAATCTGTCGGTATTTGAACAGGCTGAAATTAAGGAGTCCGGGTTGCCGTCTTCTTTTTTGACCGATTCTTCTGATAAATCCGCAATACCGTATCTGGAGCTGATTTTAAGGGACCTGGGGGTCCCCTCTGACAAGATGGATGCGATGCTGGCAGCGGCGTCCCGGGAAGGCGGAGCGATTGATATTGAAAATTGGTGTTTCAATTGAATTCCACATAGCCGAATGGAAAAAACGTCCGGCACCACCCGGGGAGCTGACGCGGCCGCCACTCAAACCGGGCACTTGAAACAGGGCTGAATTCTGTGCCAGGCAGTTGGGATCCCAAGCAATAAAAAATGGCTTTCGCCGGAGACACCAAAGGGATAGGAAAA
>LQAH01000082.1_pt1 | contig 34479 bp, 38 predicted proteins | sample 1535791 | NCBI WGS metagenome assembly LQAH01 (sample SAMN04331585, study PRJNA305678) | bioreactor metagenome | isolation source: bioreactor_4 inoculated with Wadden Sea sediment 2nd replicate of a... | place: Germany:Bremen
TTGCCCATGGCCTGGGCCGTCAAGGCCGCTTCTTCCGCCACAGGGATGTCCGAGGTGCCGGCCGTGATGACCAGGATGGTGCCGGTCCCGGTGATGTCGGGAGCGGTTTTCTGGATCCGCAGGAGCCGGGCATCCGGAAAATAAGCCGCATCAGGAAAATGAGCCGCAAGCGGCTCTGCCATGGCCGGTTCGATCCGGGTCACCAGGATCACATTTTCCCTGGGAATCATGGTTTCCAGAATGCCGGTGATCTGCGGGAGTGTCTTTCCCTGGCCGAAAATTACTTCGGGAAACCCTTTGCGCAACGAGCGGTGATGGTCGATCCGGGCATAGTCCAGGGATTCAAATGTCAGGCCTGTGAGCGCTTTGTGGGCCTTTGTGACAGTGGTCCGGCCCTCCGCCAAATCAGACAGCAGCCGGGTGAGGTCCTGGGGGGTCATGCGGGATTCCTTCATAAATGCGGGTTATTGTTCGCTCATAGATATCATCGGGCGGCAAATCCAGTCAAGATTTTTAATGAGTGACATGGGCAGGGAAAAATGCTGAGCGTTATGTTAAAAATAATGCTCATTGAAAAGGACATTGAAATTATACTGTTAACCCCACTTTACCAAGCCCGTCAATGATGTCCCCGACAATGTCGTCAAATTTGATATAATGCCCGATCAATATCCGGCCGCGGGCTGGAAAATCCGGTTTCAACGCTAACAGGGTTTGCGCCGCCTGTCTGCCCTCCTCAATTCTGCCGGTTTGACCAAACGCAGCCGCCTTCATCAGGGGTTCCCAGAACAGGGATGGCCGATAGAAATGGTGTGTTTCCAGGCAGGCTTTCTCGAATTTTTTTGCCTCATCCAGTCCGCCCACAGGGCGTGGTGCACATAATAACCACAACAGGGGTCCAGCTGCATGCATCTGTGGATGATGTCGCGTCCCCGTTCCCAGTCACCGAGCAGTGTTAAAATGTAGCCGATGCCATCGAGGAAAAACAAGGAGTTCGGATTGAGTGACAAAGCCATTCCTGCCTCTGATATGCCGGCCGGGAGCTGATTTTCGAGCATGCGGGCATAGGCCAGTATCAGCCTGGTTCTCTGGTTGTTCGGGCTTCGTCCCACCCCTTGTTCTGCGGACATGACAGCCTTTTCCAAAGCTGTCTCATGGCCGGGAAGCTCCAGACCGTAAATATCTCCGTAAAGGCGGCCGAGCATTGCCCACACCCGTCCGCACTGCGGTTCCGTGTTAGTGGCGTGTTCCAGTGCACTTATTGCCTTTGAAAGGCTCTCTGCGTCATATTTGTACTGGAATTCATGGTAGCGGAGTATGGCCTCGTATGTGCTTAACTGCGTGGGCGGTTTGTCTCTGCACTCGGGGGCCAGGGTGTCGGCGATGACCCCGTATTCGCCCGCCACTTTGACAGCGACGATTTGAGCGACTTCTTCTTCAAAGGCTGCCGGGTTCGGGTCATTTTTTGGGCACTTGAACGTGTCTCCCCACACTTGAGTGCCGTAGACGGAGTCTTCTAAATAAAATGTCAGGGAGATGCCTGTGTCATCTTCGCGGATATAACCGTCCAAAACAAAGCGGACCCCGATATCCGATGCCCGCTGCCAAGATCCTTTCGGCCTGTGAAAAATAGCCCGTACATCCTGATGCCGGCTCAGTTCGATACCGATCTGAGTGGCAATCCCGATCGAAAGATAGTTCATGTCGGATTCGATTTTGAGGCATTTCAATGGACGGATCAGTACCGTCGGCCATAAGAGGGAATTCTGCGGGTTTCTTCCCGGTAAAACTGGAATGAGTTTTTCCGGTGCTTCAGCCTCTTGAACGGAAAATGTCGGTACATAGCTTCCCTTTGGAATATCAATGATCAAAGGATCGTTTGCGCCCTCAGTCAGGTAATACCGCTCAAGGGCTCTTCGAAGTTGTTGGCGTGGATGCTGACAATAGGGTCCACACTCTGGTCAAAGTCCTCATTTCTGTCAAAGACCTCGGTGGCAACGGTGTATCCCTTTATTTCATCGGATTCGCCGGCAATGGTTTTTGTTACGACAAATTTTAGAAACGCTCTTTGAAGTTTTGTGGCACGGAAATCCGGGCTTTCTAAAATTAGCTGCAGCTGGCGCATGATTATTTCTGCATCCGGAGTCAGATGTGAATCTCCTTTAAGATAGAAGGCACCGTTTTGATTGATCATTCTTATTGATTCCCTCGCCGGTTAGCACCATGGATTCTTGGGATAATTTTATACCTTGTTTATCCTAAAACAGGTTTATTGGCAATATTTTTTCTGGAATGGTTAAATATCATAATTGCCAAAAAACTGAATCATACATGTTCAATATTTCAGGTTTCGGCCAGTGAATTAATTCAGGGTGAGGGCGCCGTGTCCGAGCATGGCATTCTTTTGAGGATTCCCGGCAAGGCTGCAAGTTTTTTCAATTAACTGTTTATGCAAGGAAATCAAACATGAAAAAACAGAATTATTGACCGACTACCCAGTGATTATTTTCGTTGCCATTTTTCTGGCAGCCATCTTTTCAGGCACAGCTTTCGACAGGGCATACGGTGGGATGGTTATCTATCCCGCCAAGGACCAGTCCCCTGAGCAACAGAAGCAGGACGAATATGAATGTCACCAGTGGGCAGTGCAACAGACCGGTTTTGATCCGACCAGGACCCAGCAGGTCACGCAACAGGAACCAACACCTAAAGGCGGAGCGCTTCGGGGGGGCTGCCGGCGGCGCACTGGTCGGTGCCGGTATCGGGGCTATAGCGGGTAATGCCCGCAAGGGAGCCGCGATCGGGGCGGGGGCAGGTGCTGTTGGCGGAGGAGCGAAACAGCAGCAGCAGCGTCAGCAGCAAGAAGCAGCAGCCCGGGAATCCCAGGCAAATCAACAGGCCCAGATTAACAACTATAACAAAGCCAAAAGCGCCTGCCTTGAGGGAAGGGGATATACGGTGAAGTAACGCAATCGCCAAGTGGCGGAAAGGAACAGGCATTGCCGGGAGTGACAGCATGATCCGTTTTGTTGACGGGATCCCGGCTATGGCGACATCCTGATTTTTTCCAACACCGGCATCCTGTTTTTTTGACAGTTGCCTTTTTCTAAAACAGTCTGCCCAGGTTGAAATACATGCTGCTGTTGCTTTGCCCCGATGCACCATAGCCCAGGTAGACCGGTCCTAGAAATGTATCCACGCCCAGAAAAATGCTACCGGCAAAAATGGTATCATGGAAATCCATCCGGGACTGTTCTTCCCAGACGTTTCCCAGTTCTCCAGACAGACCTATGTACGTAGGAAAAGGTTAAGATCATTGATCCGGCGCATGAATATCAACCGCATCAATGCCAGGTGCTGGCCGCTTAATTCATCTTTCTGATAACCTGACAGGTTGAAAAGGCCTCCCAGATCAAACCGGTTTTGAATCGGTGCATCATCATCCACTGTGATGAACAGCTTTGCACCGGCGATCAGGGTATTCGGCCCAAAGCTTACTGCTTTGTCCGCCTTGAATAACAGTTGATCAAAGGTACTGTCTGCCCCTATTCCCTGGTCAGACCTGATATATTCAAGAAATCCGGCATAGCCATTTCGGGGAAAGCCGATATTGTCAAGCGTGTCAGCGGAAAGCCTGGTATACGCCTCGCTTTTTTCAAAATTATAATCCGGCTGGTTTGTCATTCCCTTCACTATTTCCGCCTTGCCGGTGATCCGTCGGATGCCGATACGGAATTCGCCCCAGGTCCCCAGTTCTCTGCCCAGGGAAACATCACCGCCATATTGGGTCAGGTCATATTCTCCCAAGGCATCGCTATCCGAAGAGTAGATGTTGATAGGCTTTTTGATGAACAAAAGCCTTGGGTTGACAAAATAATGGGAACCGTAATCAAGGGGCTGGTATATCTCGGTGAAAAGGCCAGGGGAGGCACCCAGTTGAAGCGCACTCCGCCATTCCCCGTTGAGCCGGTTGATCGCTGTCCGGGAGTATGAAAGTCCCAGGTTGAAAAAATGATCACCATCCTGATTTCCTGACATGGTGATCCCTGCCTGGACATAATTGGGCCCCCAGGACCGCTCCCTCACATGGACCACAAGACCTGTCCGGCCGTTTTCTTCAACGATCTCGTAGGAAATGTTTTCAAACAGTTCGAGCCCGTACAGGTGGCTGATGTTTTCTTCAAGTCCTGCAATATCCAGCACTTCCCCTTTCCGGATCTTGAGACCGTCCAGAAATACCCGGTCATTGAGCCGTGACCGGTTGTCCAGCCTCAGAAAGTCAATCACAGGAAGTGCGGCTTTAGTGTTCAGCAGACCGGCCTGGCCGGATGACGGATACGCAGTATCGTCTTTCCGGGGTATGGACAGTTTTGAGAGGGCAGACGTCATTCCCAGTGTAGCAGTGATACCGATGGGAATGGCTTCATGAGCCCGATCAAATGAGGAAGAGCTGATATCACCCAGATCCGGGATAATCAGCACATCCTTTCGGGTAAGGGTGGCGATCTGCTCTTCAGTGTTTCTTCGGGTAAGAATTTTGGTCAACTGCTGGGTGATGCTCATGGCTTGCTTCAATTCTTCACGTTGAGACAAAGGCGTGCTGATATCAACGGCGATAACAATATCCGCCCCCATTTTCCGGACAACATCAACCGGCATGTTGTTACTGACCCCTCCGTCCACAAGCAGTCTTCCATCAATGTCCACGGGTGAAAAAATAGCCGGTATGGACATGCTGGCGCGCATGGCCGTGGCCAGATCTCCAGACCCGATAATCACCGGTCTTCCTGTAACAATATCGGTCGCCACGGCCCGAAAAGGAATTTTAAATACGTCAAAGTCGTTGATTTCACGGACGGGCAGGGTCAGCCTTTTTAAAATGAGATCCACTCTCTGGCCCTGGAGAATGCCTGAGGGAAGCTTTATTTCCAGGTCATCGCTCAATCCGGGCTTTGTATTGATCAGATAATCTCTGTCTTCCGCCTTCCGCCGGAATGAGCGGCTGTTTCTGGGAATGTTGTCTTGCAGTGCGGCACGCCAGTCCAGACTGGTAATGATTTCCTCAATTTCGGAAACAGTCATGCCGGACGCATAAAGACCACCGACAATGGATCCCATACTGGTTCCGGCAATGTAATCGATGGGGATGTGCAGACTTTCAAGAACCTGAATCACGCCGACATGGGCCGCTCCCCTGGCCCCGCCGCCGCTGAGAACAAGACCGATTCTGGAACGGGCGGGTTCCCCGGCCTGGACAGGAGCAGGTGGCCACATCAGTAAATGCAGGCAGACAATCACAAACCCGCAGATGAAGAGCCGGCAGGGTAGAAATGTGAACCGGGTATCTTTTTTAAGACCCAGCAGCATTATCATTCATTACCAGCCGGCCAATGCATTGGCCTCTGCTTCACAATCTTGCAAAGACGTCAATCCCATAGCCAAGGCGGCGTGATATTCCGCCTTGGCCGCTTCCAGTTCAGCGGAGAAAACCGGATCCGCATGCAGGCAGGCCACAGCGGCCGCCCCCATGAAACGTCCTTCCACCACATCGCTGTGCCAGTGGACGTTGCAGACGTTCCGGCTTCACCGAATGCCGGCCCCGGGCAAGAATAGCATCGGCCCGGTCCGGGCGATCTCCGTTAAGATCAGCGCCCACGCCCATCCGAGAGCCGTATGTCCGGAAGGATAAGAACCGTCTTTTCTCAGTTTTTCTTCATCTTCCGGCGTGCATACAGGGGCATTGTTTTCCATGAACGGGCGGTTTCGCTGATAATGGGTTTTGCCTGATATGTGGAAAGACCGGCGTCTGCGGCCGAGCGCCGCAGGAGCATGTAAAGATGTGGTGTATCTTCCTGTGTGATGGGAATTCCCAATGCGCAGGAGAAAGCGCCGGCCGCCTCCGGAAAATGCAGGTTCGCATCCTCAATCGCCAGACTCCAGCGCTGCGTATCCTGGAGTTCAAGCGTTTTTTTGCTGATTTCTTCGTCCAGGGCCATGGCCGCGGAACCTTGTTCCGGCGGCGGCGGAATCAGTTCAAGACTGTTGGGCAGGCTTTCGGTATCCAGATACCCGGCCAGAAGACCGGGATGGATTTCCGGCACATCTGAAGGGATCTTAACGGTATCAACACTTGCACATCCGGTAAGAAAGAGAAGACACGCCAGAACAAACAAATGCGTTTGAGCTACTGAACTGGTTTTATCATTTCACATTCCTTTGTTTTATCTAATATACAGGTCAGTCCTCCAGCGGCGGGACCATGTAGTTTTGTGTCGGCTGGAATCTGTCGAACATATCGAAGATCTCCGTCATTTCACCTTTGCCGCCCGTTAGTTTTACTTTTCCGGAGTCGACTGCATCGGTGAATGACAGGGTGCTCAGGTAAAGGCCGGCCCAGGCTTCAGAGTCCAGTTTCAAAACAAAGTCAGGTTGGCGATAGTAATCAGCCGGCACGGGCAAATATTCTGCAATCCCCCTGCGTACATGCAGGGCAACACCGAGGTTCCCTTTGTCTGTGAACACGAATTCGATCACCTTGTCCGTGTCTTCGCTTTTTGCGGGTCGATGCGCACCGGAAAAATCGACGAAAGTGTCTGGCGAAGCTGCAATGATCTCCTGTGATGGCGGAATCAGTTTGGGATAGGTGATCTTTCCTTCCAGCGCCAAGGCTTCTGTCAGCAGAAAGGCCCGGGCGATGGATCCGGTGGTGCGATGCCCCATTTGTCTCAAAATGTCGGCCTTCATTTGCCTCACCGCCTGGTCCGTCGGGTCCAGTAGGTAAGCATACTGGATGACCTGGGCGCCCCAGGCATATGCTTTCTGTTCCAGTGCCGCCTGGGCTGCGGAGATGACTTTTTCTCTGCCGCCAATGAGTTCAACCATCCGCTCTGCTTCTTCTCTGGGGGCAATCTTGAAAAGTTTGGTCACATCCCCGTCAAACCAGCCGATGACATATTGGTATATAGCGGCCGGAAAATGGATGGTTTCACCATAGGATTGGGCGTTTTCAGGGATTTTTCGCATGTGACCCGGGATATGAATTCTGTGGCGGATCTCGTCGGGTGTCAGACCGCCCAGAATGCCCCGAAGGGTCTGGTCAAAGGTCAGGGTTACCTGGTCCATATAACCGGTCAGCCGCTTCATGACCTCATCTTTGCCGACTATTGCCCGGGTGTGAGTGCTGGCCAGTATTTCCGGCTTCAGGTCACGGATCACTTTCAGGCCGTCTCGCCAGATCAGGGGGTCCCGGTATACACCGCCGCGAAGGGTGTAGATATTCGGTGTACCGGGCCAGAAGAAGTTATTCATGACCAGCCCTTTTTCAGGGACATAGACTGTGAGGTTGTAATCATCGGACAGATATTTGGTGAAAAACTGCATTTTAATGCCAAGAACGTCCAGAATCTCGCCGTCTTCAACCGTCCGGTTGGCCGGCAGAAACGCAATGGGTTTCCCCATTTCCAGCTTTCCTGACAAAGCGGCATCCGGTCCTTTGCTGGGCAAAAAGTTGTTGAACTGGATCAGAAGCCTGGACGTCATTCTCGGTCCGACTTCCGGAATCGCTGAAGGGGATCCGCCGCCTTTGAGGCTGCTTTCAACCGTTTCGTTCACTTTCGGGTGGCCGATAATCAGCACATCATCCGGATTGTCTACCAGTGCACCGGCGCCAAGGGCATAATGGGAGTGGCTGTAGATGATCACTTTCACCGGCTTGTCACTGATCTTTTTAATGGCCTCGCGGATGTGCTCCGCTTCTTCTTTGGTGTCACCCGTATCATAGACAATCAGGCCGTCTTCCGCCTCGATGACCGTTGTGTTGGCCAGAGAATAGCCGCCGATGCACCAGACGTCTTCAGCCAGTTTTTCAGTGGTTGGTTCGACATACAGAATCTTTGCGGCGGTCTCCAGCACCTCTTGCCTGGCAATCGCACCATTGGGCGCTTTTATCAGATTCACTGCTTCCCCCATGTACTGAGAAGTTTCCGCAGAATGGATAGAAGTGCCAATCATGACAAACAGCATAAAAAATCCGCAAATTTTAAAAAAAGATATTTATTCTCATATTTTTACTTCCTGAAAATATGGCTTTTAAATGAAGAGAAACTATTTTAATTGGTCGGAACTGTCAAAACCGGCCGCGCATCAGCATTGTTGCTTCTTTCCGTGAACGAAAACATCAGCATCAAAAAATAGAATGTTCTCTTTGATCTGATATCCCGGTCATCGACAAAGAACCAGCGATTGCGGTAGGAAACAGCAATGAAAGCGTCATCAGGCATTGAATCGCTGCAATGCACCCGGATAAGGGGCTGAAACTGGATTTCAGTTCCGCCATCTACCGAGTCTGCCTTATACACCCGGCCTTCGTCGATGTCGGAATCAGGAACGTCGATATATGAAGCATAATCAGCCATAATCTGTATCATTGAACGGCTCATCATTGCGATTTCCCTATCACTTTCGGCGAGGTATCCATTGACAATCCTGAATTCCCGTTCATTCGGCTCCAGTCCGAGAAGGTCTATCATTTTTTCTAAATTTTTTGCTGCTTCACGGGTTTGCGGTTCCTCGAAGTACATGGTTACGGTTTGTCTGTTATCAATAAATCGGGTCCGAATCCGTATGCCGTCAATCTGCTGGATTTGCCCGAGCAAAGACAACAACTCATAAAATTCGGGGTTTGACGATTGAGCGGCAATGCCACCGGAACGGTTGTCCAAACCGTTAATCCCCTGGATGCAGATACGCAGCACCTGATCAACCGGATATCCGCCTTGAATGAGAAGCAGTGTGGTGCTGATCGGAATCGGCCGCAAAAGGCTCCTGGCATAGTTTTCCCCCATCAGTGGGGCATAGCTGATCGTAGGACGATCCGTATACATGGCCCGGCCGCCGAATGTTTTCGTATTTGCATCTTCCCACTCAAACCCCATTTCTATTTCTCCCTCCAGGGCGTATTGTGAAATAACGGACGTCACATCCATGAAAACCGGCGCATCCAGATAACGGATTTTGACAAGGTTGAGCAATGTCTGCCGCTTCCAGGATTCCGAAATGGCAGACACATAATCAAACCGGTCCCGGTCAAGAGTCGGCGGACCGATGCCGGTGCATCCTGCAAACAGTAAAACTGATATCAGGACTGTTAAGTGCATCAGCATCGGCCAGCCAATATTCATCCTTGCTTTGTCTTCCAGCCGCGGCGGGCTGCTGGAATCAGGAACAACTGTTTTTTTACCCTGCACCTTTTAACTCTTTTCTGTTTTGCCGAAGAATACATCGGCAATGTTTTGGCCTTGATTATTTAATCATTTCAGCATCACCCGGGATCCATTTTTTATCAAAATACGGTTTCTCCGGTCCGTACAGGCGTAGATAGACAAACCAGCCCATGCCGGGCTTGGTCTGAACCCAATTTTCCCTGGCTGCGTTCTCAGGCAGCTCGGGACCGAAGTAAGCATCATAGGAGCCGTCTTCGTTCGCTTTGGCCCCATGCACTGAGCCGACCAGCGGACGGCCAAGGTCGTTCTGGATCATCGACCGGGTTTCGTTGTCATAGGCGGTCAGGGACCAGAACATGTTGGCAGGCACATCCTTGGGGAGATGGATCTTGTAAGTGTGTTCGCCGGTGAGCCATTTGCCGTCCGTATCGACGTAAAGGCCGATATACTGGGATCCCTGTCCCGGTACCGCGACCACCATTGATTTTGCGGTGCCGATGGCCTCGAAGGTGTATTTGGTGCGCTGGTCGATGGCCATGTAGTCCGGCGTATGGAACGTCGGGTCGCCAAAGAAGATATGTTTCCAGTTTCGTTTTCCCGGGTAGGCATATAAGGTGTCTTCAGGCATGCGCGGCTTCCAGGCCAGGGTTTTGGCCATGGCCCGCCCGACCTCGGAGGCTTCGGTGAGAATGGAGCGCATGCGCTCGTCCGGATCAAAAGTTTTGCCATGGGCGATGCCCAGGCTCTCCAGAATACCAAGCATGGCCATGTCCTGGGAGCGGGGCGGGTTTTCATTGATATAACGGGCCAGGCTTTCAAAATAGGCAAAGCTTCATTGGTCAACAGATCGGCATTTTTGTCGGTCAGGGAAATGAACCGGGTCGATGGCGGTTCCTTCGCCTCTGACAGTTTGTACTGCCGGTAGGTCTTAATATGTTCGACCAGCCTGGGAAGATCGCCGCGGGTCTGGGGAATGGCCCGAAGGTAGAAGACCACGATGTTGGTGTCTGACTTTACAACATGAAAATGGAAGGGCGGCACAGGTCCGTCATAATTTGGGGGCAGTATGAGAAATTTCCCCCCGCGGTTCTGCTCCGGTGAAAACGGCCCGCCCAGATCACACAGGGGCTGTTGCCAGATGTTGTTCAGCGTTCCCAGCAGTCCGGCCGGTATCTCCATCACCATGGGGCCATCGCGCAGGTCCAGGACGCCCGACATGTAGATGGTATCCTGGTTGGCGGTCAGGGCCAGGTGGCGCTGTTGTGCAAACTGGTCCGCAATGAGCACCGTACTGCTGCCGCAGCCCACCCGGTTATGCTCATCAGCCATAGCTCCATAAGAGGCCATGGGCAATGCCCACAGATAGGCCTGCACCGCCCGCTGAAAATCAAGTTCGTCATAAAGCTTCTGCACTGTTTTTTCGGTGGGATAACCGCTTGTAAAATCCAGCTCTCCGATTCGGGTTTTCATGGTTTCCGCCCGGCCGGATGCTGCAAACAACAAAACAGGCAGGCAGCTGAAATCATGATCATGTTTTTTTCATCTTAATTTATCCTCATCTTAGCGTTAAAAGCCACAAATATTTTATTTGCGCGTATATTTTGATTTGTTTTTATTTTGGCTTCTCGTAAAAGCTGATTCATAGACATCAGTTTGCCTTCCGGACTGCTGGAGGGTTCCAACGACCATCCAGCGCATCCGCATCCGGGCCATACAGCCGCATCACCAGATAAAACGGTCCATCCGGTGCCGGCAGCCAGTTGGTCTCGCGTTCGGCTCCGGGAGAATCCTTCCGGATATAAAAAACGATGGAACCGTCTTCCTCCCTTTTAAACTGATCCATCATGGTGGAGTTCAACAGATAGCGGTCCAACGGATTATGAATGAACAGCTGGGTTTTTCCATCGGTACATGGTGAGCGACCAGAAGGATTTTACCGGGGGAAGGCCTTGTTTGCTGAACGTCAGGGTGTAGTCGTTTTCGGATGCATTCAACGGAGCCTGATCAATGTCTATCAGGTAGGTAGGATATAATGCTTCAAACCGGAGTTGCCGTACAGGCCCATATGGGCGGCCACTGCCCGCATAAGGTAAAAATCCTTACGGCCGAAATTTTCAGCGGCACTGATACTTAAAAATTCCCGGGTTCCGAAAATTTTTGCACTCCCCAGTGGGTCTTTAGCTGCTTCGGCGGCAAATGCTTCCATTTCTCCGAATCCATCGGCCGTGCCGGCTCTGATCGCTTCGGCGATTTCCGGCGTAAATGCATGGATATCGAATGATTTTTCTGTGCCCAGTCCGATTTTGGTAAATCGTTTCATCAGCTCTTTTTCTTCTTCAACCGGATTTACCAGGGTCAGCATAAAATCAAGGTATCTAAATGCGTTTGCGTTAAACTGGTCTCCTTCCTTCCATTCCGGAAAGTCAATATTCATAGCAGATTCAGGGGGGTTCCTTTTCAGATAAGCACTCAAGGGTGTTAGGTCATAGGCCTTTTGAATTTCTTTGACACGATCCATATCCTCCAGGTTGAACATCTGGGTACGCACCACTGAGAAAAAAAATCCGTTTCACACCGGATCACCTCATCGATACCGTCGGGTTTGGGGCCCTGCCAGTCCGAAGCAGCGATCATAAACCGTCCGGCACCATTTCCCGTCGTTAATGTGCCGATATAGGCAAAATTATGGGTATACAGGTCGATGAGCTGAAAACTGTAATACCGTCCGGGTTCCATTTCCGGTACGGATAAAACCATTGGTTCCTGACGGATATCCACCCAGAACATGCAATACGGTGTATCCGCATTCGGCGTGACAACCGCCTTGTCTTCCGGCGTATACAGCCTGGCCTCACAGGCCGGAAAATTGAACGGCCCCTTATATTCAGGGGATTGTTCGTTTGCCGCATACATGTACATGGTCTTGTAATTGACAACCATGGGGAAACCATAAATATAGGCCTCTTTTGCAATGGCCCGGGCTTCGGCTGGATTCAATTGCCCCACGGCGGCATTTACGGTTGTCGGTTGCGCAGTCTCAGCCGTAGTATCCCGGCCGTATCCGAAAAAAATTACACACACAAAAATTGCCAGAAGCAGGGTCTTTTTCATCCTGCCACCCCCTTTGATTATTATTGTCCTGCATTGAGAATCTTGAGCTTCAGGCGCCAGCCCCAATGTCGTTGACTCGGACAGATATTGAAAATCTTGTTCTTGCCGCGGCAGCCGCTATTTTGGATTAAATATTTTTTTTTACCGGTAACATAATAGATGACTGGGGTGTTTAATTCGTCGACAACACGGATATTGATTAATTCCTCGGCCTGAATTTCCCTGGATTCGGTTTTTGTTGACACATGTAATTTCCAGGCATAACGCCATGCGGTGACATCTGAATCAAGACCAGGTTCTTCCAACCCGGGGGTATACTCTGTCACCAGTTCCGAGTTCACCATTTTTTGATACTGGACCCTGAACTGTTTCGGTTTCACCACCCATTTTCACCGATCAATTTCATTCCCTGTGATATTTTCATGACTTCCTCCGTTGATAGCCATTTTTACATTTCGGTAGAATTCAGTTGAAAAGTCTGTTCTTCATCCGTTAAAACTGAATGGGATACATCTGAAGCATTCCGGTGGTGAACATCGAGTTTTGTACAGGCAAACGCAATCCCTTCCTGATCAAACCTGTATTTTATTTTTTCAGTCAGATCACATTTCGTCAACCAGAAATTCTGGTTGTCCACCCAGCAACGGGCACCGACTTCTATCCCGTTCAGCGTGAGGTTCAGGACATACACCTGGGGGGAAGGCTTGTTCAGGACTCTGGCATCTCCGATCATGACGGCCTCCAGCGACTGCTTGGTTTTTAAAAGATCCTGGTCATAACCGATTGTGACATCTATTTTGACCCGCCTGGTTTTTGTGTAATAATAATTGATAATGACGTCATTCAGGACACTTTTGTTGGGCACAAAAATGTTTTGCCGTCAAAGGTCCGCAACCGGGTGTTTAAGATCGTTGTTGCCTCAACTTTACCCAGAAGGGTGCCTGTTTTGATAACATCCCCCACTTTGAAGGGAAGGTTGGGAAGTAACGGCCGGAACACGATCACGACCCCAACGAGACCCACACTCAGAAACATCATAAAAGCGATGACTCTGGCGGGATTGGCCCCCACTTGAATGAGAGCTCCGGCAACCACGACCGCATACAGGAGAACGCCCACCGTGTTCACAATAACCGAAAGCGTGGCGGGATTCTTGATAAATCCGGATAACCTGGCCTTCAGTTTCTTCATGAGCCATTTTGATAACAGCACCCCCGCAAATAAGAATGCCAGCCCGATGAGCATCCGGGGCCCGTTTGTGACCATCAGGTCTAAAAACACTCTGAGTTTCTCAGTCTGGCCATCCATAACGTCGCCTCCTCATCATTTACTCAAAAATTGGATAAATCATAACAAAATGTGTTCACAGCCTGCGGTAGCCATAAGAAAGCCCATAATACACAAGGCCGTTGTCAGTTTACAAAAAAACTCTATTTTTAAAGGGTCTGTTTTCACGTCAAGCCTTTTGCATCAATGCTGTCCTGTCGGCCGCTGTGCTGCCTGAGGACAGCTCTCCGGTGCGCTGCCCTTCATTGATGTCATTGTTATTCACAGAAGTCTCAAGATTCAGAGCCTGGGGCAGCGTCAGTGACCACAGCCCCTGCTGTTCAATTATTTCGGCAGCAATAAAACGATTCCGATTTTGAACCCCAACCCTTCAGGCCCTGAATCCGGGCTTTCCGCCCAATAGCGGAGGCCGGCTTTCAATTGTACCGGCAGTTTGCCGAAACGGGTCAGTTTTGCCACACCCAGATTGACGGGAACCGTCCATTTTTCCGTTTCCCAGGAATAGGTCGATTCCGTTTGTAACGACAGGGTCCATCCCCCGGGGATATTACAGCTTACAAAAGGCTGTAAAAACGTGTTGTTTATATCGGGACGGTCATCATCGCCGGCAAAGTCCCACGTATGGTTGCTCAAAATGCCGTAAGTCCATGGCCCTTTCTGCACAAGGATAACACCGGTGGGCCCCAACGTCCATTTTTCACTGCCCAGAAGATCATCTGTCGCAGTCGGCAAGAGAACTGCCGGTCCCACACCCCAGTACATGCCGGAGGCCGTGGGACTGGCCGGAGAAAAGAAAAAATTCAAAAAAATGTCCCCCAGTCCGTTTTGGCTGCCGGATCCGGGAAGAATGTCATTCTGGCTGACTAGGGGGATGATGGTCCGGGAAATGAGATTCCAGTCAGAATTCAGTGAGAAGGGAATCACCGGTTTGAGGATCAAGGAGGTTCTGTCTCCTGAATCATGGGCATTAATATCAGTGTCATAATCCAGATCAATAGGGATGCTGATCAACGAGGCCACGGGATTGGACAGTTTTTTAGCCAGCTCTTCTTCCTTTTGTCCTGCGAATGAACCTGCAGCTGCAGCACCCAGTATCAAAAAAATGATCAATATATAGGCCGTTATTTTATTACCAGAGAATATCATTGAAATTTCCTTGCTGTTCAGCAGTTAACACTGAAGCGTTGTTCCGGCATGGGCCGGAGGAGGATAAGTGTGTAAAATTAAAAATTAAAAATGAAAAAGAAAGCCCAGCCCCAGCCCGTATTCGTCGACATCGTACAGATACCAGTCAGCACTGCCCCTGGTACCGTTTTCAAATTCCACGGCCGTATATTTTCCGAAAATATTGGTCGACCAGTGTTTATGAAACCGCCACGTCACCCCGCTATATGCCTGATAGGTTCCCTCAGATCCCCCGTATCCCGCGTTGAGCCGGGTGTCCCAGCTGACCGTCCGGCTGACGGGGATCTTTGCAGATATCCCGATAAGTCCATCCACCCAGTCATTGTCAAGATTCCTTGGATAGGTGGTGCCGTTGTAAACCAGAGAACTGGTTATCTCATGATTGGTATACCGGAGACCCCCGTGGATCATGACAAGTATATTGGGACACGTGAACACAGGGTGTCCCACCATAATTTCCAGCCCGCTGGATTCGAATTCAAGATCGAATCGGCTTAAGGGTCCCCCTGAAAAAGACTCACCGTCCTCCAGTTTCAAGTATTGGATGGAATAATCGATCAGCCATGTTCCGTTGGTAGCATATCCTCCGAATCCCAGAGCCGTATCTATTATGTCCCTGACATCACTTGCGTTCAGGTCAATATCAAACTCCACTGGCGTATCGATCTGGATGAGATGCAACCCCTGGGTACCATTGAGGTTCAATCCGAACAGTCCCGTGCCAAGACCGAATTTCCACTGTGAGCCTCCGGCCCTGGCCACAGACTGTGACCCCATTGCGGTCAGGCATATGAACGCCAATAAAAACACGGTAACTTTGATATTCGTTAATGACCTCGAACGGATATTCATTTTTCCCTTAACATCGCCCATGATGGCCTCCTTTCTTAACTATTGATGCTTATAAAATTATTCTACCATTTTAAACACGATGGTCATTAGACCTTACACCTTATTTACCGGACACCCCGGCAGTCCCACTTTGAAGGTATTCATCAAGTTTCTCTATGATTTCAGCTTCAAGTTCATTGAGCAGTAAAGCATATTCCTTTAGCAAAGCCAATGCATTATCTTTGTCTGATCGTGCCAGGTGAAGCAAAGCATCCTGGCATTTGTGATAATCGTCACAGATCCCCTGGAAGTCCCTGCTTTTAAGAAACAGCCATTTGAGAACGTCTTCCCGATCCGGAAACCGGTTAATCACGGCGGATAAACTGGCATTGATTTTGTTCATCAAGAAAATTTTGTGTAAATCGGCTTTTTATTTTTGTCCATGCATGTCAGTTATATGGAATTCAAGTATGGTCGCATCCTATATGGCGAAAAGAAGTTTGAGAACCTATATTAGGGTGTTTAAACCTAAAAATTTTTGTAACCGTCATCAATCAATTCAGGACCTGGTGACGTATCCGTCTTATAAATTCAAACAACTCAAGCGAATGGCCTTGATACCATGCCGCATTGAACGTACAGCCCCCCCCAAAAAAACCGTTCAGCAGTATACCCGGATTTCGATGAGACTAATTGACGGACCTTTAGATTTTTTTTCGGATCTTTTTTCGATTGCGCCTGCAGTTTTTTGTTTATCCTTCTGGATAAATCATCATACCGTTTATGCCTGGAGGATGAAGTAAACTTCTGCGGCCTGGAAATGACATAAAGTGCTACCTTCTCGCCCAGCCGGGCGAAAATTTCATTTTCGATTTCCGCAACCGCTTCTTTTGGGAATACTGAGTGACTTGTGATGTCAACATGGAAGTGGAGCTTATCATTTATGACGGGATGAGTTGTAGCCGAAACTGATAGGCCGTGTTTCTTCAAAAAATCGCTTCTGAAAAAACGAGAGATTTTTTTCAATCTTTTCATTTGTGCTGTTGGGCGCTGAAAATGTGCGGGCAGTGGTCGTCCTGATGGTCAATACCGTTTTTTTCCCAGTCTTTTTCTCATCCGGCGATCACCGTCGAAACAATCACCGGGACATAAAACTTTCCGTCAGGTTCCGAATCGGCGGTTATGTCTTGTATGACTAAATCGGCACGTTTTCTTGAAACAAAGAAAAAGTTCTCTGTCATTCTTTTTCCCTGTCCTGCTGGCGGTTATTTATCAGAAAATGGCCGCAAATAACTGCCAGTAGTACTCGCAGTCATTACTTCTTTGTTCCCGTTTATTTATTTTTTTGGTAATTTTTGTGCCCTGCACACCCAATCCGCCCATCAATCCTTTCTGGTCAAAAAAGAAGGCATAGATTTCCGAGCGGGCGGTTGTGGTTGTCAGAGATTTGGCCGCCCCCACATCAACAACAACGATAGTCGGGCCCACCCCCAGTTCCCATCCACCACTTTTATCAAGCCATTCCAGAGCCGAGTCAGTCATCATAAACAGGGCGTACCCGTACTTCTGCAGACCGGCCTGAAGGCCGTAGGAGACTTGCACCGTGCTGTAATCTCCGCCCGGTTTTCCGTCAATGAGTAAAACGCCCTCGCCGTATTGGCCTCCGACAATGAATCCTCCTTTGATTATTTCCGGAAATACAAGGATTCCCTTGGCTTTTTCCCCCATAAGTCTGGCAGTTTCAGATTTCTCATAGAGTCTTTCCAGGGCAGTCGAAACCTTTGTGTCCATTTCACCTGCCAGAACCGGCTTTGAAAAGCCCGGGCTCAAAATCAGGGAAACTGTCATGCCAAATATCAATAAAAATGTTATCCAGCGAATGTTTTTCATGTTGTTATTCTCCATTACCGTTTAATTGTATTTGATGAGGGGGATTTTTGCGGCAATTTGATACATCAGGGCCGCATTGATTTTATTCTCGATCTGATAATATCGGATTACTTTGATATCCGGCAGGGCTTTTCGGAATTCCGGCAGAAATGCCAGCCGGAGTTTCGGCCCCAGTGTCTCAATGGTCATCAGTTCGTCCAGCAGCACAGCGGCTTTGTCGTTGTCCATCTGTTCATAGGATTGTGCATAACATCAATCAGCCTCAAGGTCCTTGCCCGGAGCAGAAAAGCTCATCCTGGTATCTGGTGTAAACCGGCCAGAACAGTTCGGCCTCTGCCTCGGTCAGCCCCATATTTTCTGCCACAAACAATTGTTTGTCCGTTCTGATTTTTTCAATCACAAACTGCATGGTCTCTGCCGGTTTTTCCTGGGCTGATCCCATGGCAGTCCATGCCATTGCAATCATCATCAAAATGAAGACCGGTGTCATTTTCTTTGTCATCTTTTTCTCCTCATTGCCTGGTTAAGGTTGCGTTTCCTCTGCGGGACCGACGTTGATTTTACTTCATGTCAGCAGTCGAATCCCGGTATGAAGCTGCGGGACATTCCGTTTGGGATTTGAATTATTTAAAGAGTTTTTTAAAGACGATTTCTTGTGACTTGAATCTCTAATTGTCAATTTGTAATTTTCTGGCTTTGTCATAGAGCAGGCGGATGGTCTCATATTCGAAGGGTGAACCTGTCATGTAGTACCGGAAAGCCATCTGATTGCGGGCGTCCAATGCTTGTAGAACCGAGTAGGGCATCAGGTATTCTTCATTCTGATCGAAGTTGAATGGATCAATCAAAGCAAATGCCATTGCCTGTGTCATCGTGCCGGTGGCATCCCGCAGGTTTGACGGACCTAAAAAAGGCAGTACAATATAAGGTCCTTGGCCCATTCCGTAAAATCCCAGGGTCTGTCCCAGATCTTCATCCTGCCGAAAAAGCCCTTCGTTGGAGGCAACGTCAAACAACCCCAGGACGCCAACCGTCGAATTGAGGGCGAACCGGCCGATGGTGATCGCGGCTTTTTCTCCTTTTAACTGAAGCAGTGAATTGACAAAGGTGAAGGGTTCGCCGATATTGTCGTAAAAATTTGACACACAGCCTTCCAGCAGATCCGGCAGAATAAATTTATACACGCGTAAGGCCGGCAGAAAGACGTATTTGTCAAATCCGGCATTAAAGGTGTACATGGCCCGGTTAAACCCTTCCCATGGATCATATACCTCTTTTATGATGTAGTGTTTGTCTGGTTTGACAAAATCGTCAACCGGCCGTTTGACAGGGTTCAATGATGATCTGTTTTTGGAAACAGCCGTATGGGAACTGCAGCCGGTTATGAAAAAAACAACTATCAGGATTGACAGGATCAATGCCAAAGAGAAATTGTTAAAACGCCTCATGCTGGAATCCTCTATTTTTTAAAAAAATGAATCATCTGTTCGATGTTTTTCCGATGCTCCATGTTGCCGCAATGACCGCCGACACTATAGATAAATGCCCTTTGGGCAAAAGTGTCCCTGAAAAAATCAATTTCTTTCTTTTTTTAAGATAATGTCATCTTCGTTGGTGATAACACCGATTTTTTCGGCCTTTTTAAGATACGTGGCAATGCTTTGAAGGCTTGTTTCGTCAATAAGTGCCTGCTGGTCCAGTCCCGGATGCTTCTCGTTGAAATACGGAAAGAAAACGTCATGAAAGTAGTCGGCAAAACTGGTCCTGAAGGAAACAATGCCGTAATTGGTTAATGAGGTAGTAACGGTCAGTTTCTGATTGGATGGCACAATATAATTTCCGCCCGACATGACGTCTGATACAAAAAGCATATTGGATGAAGAAATCCTGAAGGAAATCCCGATCAAGGCTGCTAAAGTGGTTTCTTTGGGCGGATTTTTTTTATACAGATGATATACAATATCCGGATCGGAAAGATCCAAGCGGCTCTCGCTGGAATAGAACTCGGCAATTTTTTGATATACCCCGTCAAAAAATTCATCGATCCGGTCCATTCCTCCGGGCACATTTTCTTCCAACAATTCATCCAGAATGACCACTGAATTGAAGAGACTGACCGGAGGATTGATCATCAGCACTTTCTTGAAATTGAATTGATTTTCCTTTTCATCCAGTTTGGCTACAAAGGCGGACTGTGCCCCGCCAAGGCTGTATCCGGCCAAATAAAATTCAGACACCTCAACCTTGTCTTTTATCTGGCCCCAGGCAAGCTGCATAACCCGGTAAAGATCCCGGGAATCTTCTTCAATATACCCCGGTACCATGGATTCAGAAGCGGTGATGATAAAATTGGGGTGGGTGGGGGACGAAAGGGACAGAACATGGAATCCGGCGTTGTAAAATGCGTTTTGCATGGCTTGCATTTTGGTGGAGTCGTATGCGGCCCGGTCCCGGCAATATTGATGATCATGGGTGCTTTTTGTTCCTGAAAGGCCAGGGAGTATTTTAACTTCCGGCTGTACCAGAAAATTTCCGGGATTTTTCTGTCGTTGAATACGGTAAGTTCCATCTGTCTCACACGGGGTTTTTCAGGCATTTCAGCCTTATACATTTCAGGCGTTCCGATTAACTGTGGCCTCATAGGGATTCACAAATGGATAGTCATATACCTTGTGATCAGCATTGGCCCAAGAGACTGGACCCAGCAACATCGCCATTAAAATGATGAACAAATATTTCATGCTTTTTGATACCTTTCGCCTGCTTTGCAGCCGTCAAAAAGATTGTATTTTGCATCCCGGAAAGCCGCAAATGGTGTGATTTATATTCTTTTGTTTTATATCTTCTCTCCATTAGGTTTTGGGGGAGCCGGGAAGTACATTTCGGGAGTGAGGGTACCCCCCCCGCTAAATACGTCCTCCCGGTCTCCCTCTTTTCACTGGTTCCGACAAAGATTGTATGAACCAATCTCAGCAATGATTCCTCATTGGTGAAAAGGCTGACAACCCTCGTCCTATGATTGATTTTCCGGTTTAAGCATTCAACCATATCGGTGGATCTCAACAGATGTCTTTGGTTATCCGGCAAAACAATACTGTAAGATCTTCCGGGATGTTCCTTACTGGTTACCATCTTTTATCCCATATATTTCCCAGGATTTCAATGGCAATAAGAACTGGCGCCAGTGGATCCCAGCGTTACTCAAGAATCCGCTGACTCCAAGCACCGTCCGTTTGACAGGTATGAGTATGTATTTTACCAATATGGTTGATCTGATCCTGAAACCGAAAAAGACCACGAGGCAGGCAACCCCAAAAGGAAGGGGGTAAAATTCGCATTGGTTGTTGTTAATAAAGTGGGTTAAACGCCCATCACGCGGGAAAAATGTTATTTGTTCTTCAGGTTTGTTGCAGATCGGTATGAAAAATCTATCACGATTATTACATCGAATAAGGCCTTTGGCGGTTGGACTGAATTGTTCCATGATCCCATTATTGTTACCGCAATCCTTGACCGGTTATCGCATCATAGCGCAGTTTTTAGTGGGCCCTGAAAACTGGACAATATGTTAAGATAGAATGAAAACAGTCCAGAGACCAGAAAGGGGATCATTTTGAAACGAAAAAAATACAGCAAAGAGTTAAAAACCAAGGTGGCATTGGCAGCCATAAAAGGCAACCAGACAGCCAATGAAATTGCCTCAGAGTTTGGCATTCATGTGAGCCTTGTGAACCGGTGGAAAAAAGAGGCGATAGAAGCGCTCCCTCTGGTATTCGGAGATACCCAGGCGAAACAGAGCAAAAAAATGAGATTGAGCGGGAGCGCCTTTATCAGAAGGTTGGCAAGCTTCGGGTCGAACTGGACTGGTTAAAAAAAACACCGGACACCTTTGATGACTATTGAAGAGAAAAACAGTGTATTCAGGCTGAACACCCTGATTTGAGTATTGAACGGCAATGTGAACTGATCTGACTTCCTCGTTCCAGCTATTACCGAGAAGGCCGCGCCGAACAGGAGACCTCTAAAAATTTTGAAATAATGAACTGTATTGACCTCAAATAAACGGCCCATCCATATTTATGGCACTCACCAGATGCGTAATGTTTTAAGACGTAAGGGGGATAAAATCAACCGTAAGCGGGTTCAGCGGCTGATGCGCAAAATGGGAATTCAGTCCATTGCACCAAAACCGAATACCAGCAAGGCTCACTCTTAAAATAAGATCTACCCGTATCTTTTGAGGAATATTGATGTTAACAGGGCGGATCAGGCGTGGTGTTCTGATCTGACAGATATCCGGCTTGCCGGCGGTTTTGTCTATTTGACGGCCGTCATGGACTGATACAGCCGATATGTCCTTTCCTGGGAGCTTTCGGTTACCATGATCAGTGAATTCTGCGCATCCGCCCTTGAAAGAGCGCTGCGGTGTCATGGGACTCCCCGGATATTTAATACGGATCAGGGAGCCCAATACACAAGCCATGAGTTCATAGAAATTCTAAAAGAAAAGGAGATTAAAATCAGCATGGACGGAAAAGGCCGGGCCATGGACAATATCTTTATCGAACGCTTTGGCGCAACGTCAAGTATGAAGAGATCTATATAACGAATTCAAATCAGTTGATCAGTTGCGCAAGCTTGAAAAATATTTTGATTTTACAACCATGAACGGCCGCATCAAAGTTTAATGGACAGACCCCGGCTGAAATGTATTATGGGAAAGGTCAATTGAGATTGGTGGCATGAACAAAAGAGTGTGCAAGAAACCCGCTCCAGCGGAAGACAATTCCCTCCGACGGGCAGATTTTGAGGTGCCCATTTTCGGGACATGGCTTCCACTTCCGATAGGCGTTAAAGCCGCCCGAAAAACTGAACTGTGGCACATCCTTTGACACCGGCGGAAATGTAAAATGACGTTTAAATTGAATGAAAAACTGTCTTGACATTGGGGTCCACCATATTCCCTACTGGTGCGTTTTGCTGCACACCGATCTTTGGTACTATGGTCCGATCCGCCACCCTGGTATCTGCTCATCCATTTCCCGTTCAAGGTTGTAGGATTTGCCTCCTCGATGGTTTTCTCCACCGGATACTGAGGGCTTCTCCAGTTTCCACATAAACCTTCCCTCCATGCCACCGCTGATACCCCGCCGGTGAGAGCTGCCGTGTCGGACTCATTTCAGTCAGCTCTTGCTGCCTTCGCGCGTTGTAGACCGTCTCGGCCACCGGGCCTGCGTGTAACGAGGCTACATCTGCGTTCACTGTGCGTTGCGGCCTGGAGTTTTGCTCACCCTTCATTATAAGAATGTTGTCGGAGGGCTTCACCATCTTGGTTTCCCGCAACCGTGCCTCCCCAGCTACGAGGCTTGAGTCTTTTATCCTCGGACGGACTTTCACCGACTGGTTTATGTGTCCTTGACTGGACACGCCGAATCTCCAACGGAAAAAAGGTATAGGTTAAAAGGCCCCTGAACAGTCTATACGGCTGCAATCGCCTCTTTGGCTTGTCCACTCACAGGCCACAATATTTCACTAAAAGGCGGTAAAAAGAGCGACGTAGCAATCTTTTTTTGATCCCAACATATTCGGATGAGCCATGATCCGGATATCTACGCTTAAAAAATCGACATCCCTGTTTTGGTGGTAAAAAGTTCCAGGGCTAGGGTTCCGGCATGGGAATTACCGTTGGAATTTAGACCCGGTGACCAGACACTAACCGACAGCTTTCCCGGGATCAGTGCGATGATACCGCCGCCGACACCGCTTTTTCCGGGCAATCCCACACGGTATGCAAAATCCCCCACCGCATCATAGGTCCCGCAGGTCAAAAGCAGGGAGTTGATCCGTTTGGCCTGGCTTTTGGTTAAAACCTGCTTGCCGGACCAGGGAGATAACCCGTGATTGGCCAGAAACAGGCAGCTCTTGACCAGATCGACACAGTTCATGCGCAGGGCGCACTGGAAAAAATAAGTTTCCAGAACTTCTTCGACTGGGTTGAAAAGGTTGTTGAAACTTTTAAGAAAATTGGCCAGAGCGGCGTTGCGAAACCCGTTTGCCTTTTCGGACAGGGCTACTTCCGGGTCAATGGTGATGTCCATGTTGTCGGATCTTTCGCGAACAAAATCCAGGATGACGGCCTTTGTGTTGTTGCAATTGGACAGGAGGATGTCTGCGACCACAAGTGCGCCTGCATTGATAAACGGATTTCTGGGGATACCGTTCTCATACTCGAGCTGGACCAGGGAATTGAACGGATTTCCGGAAGGTTCGCGACCCACCCGTTCAAGCAACGCATCTTCTCCCACCATCTTGAGTGCCAGGGTCAAAGTAAAGATCTTAGAAATCGACTGAATCGAAAAAAGCTTGCGGGCGTCGCCGATGGTGTAGATATTACCACCAAGGGTGTGCACGGCCATACCGAATTGGATGGCAGGCACACCGGCCAGTTTGGGGATATAATTCGCTACCTTGCCTTCGCCGATAACCGGAGAGACCTCTTGATAAATATCATTGAGAATTCGTTGATAATCCAAACTTCACCTGCACTTATCTTGGGTTATAGGTGCCACATCAACCGATATGTTCATGGTATGGGTACCGCCTCCCCAGACAATACCCCGGACCGGGGTGACATCCGCATAATCTCTTCCCCAGGCCACGGTGATGTGCCGTTCCCCGGGGATCATGTTGTTGGTGGGATCCAGGTCCATCCAGCCCAAACCGGGTATGAAAACAGAAACCCAGGCATGTGATGCATCGGTGCCGACCAGTTTTCTTTGCCCGGCGGCGGCAGGGTTTCCAGATATCCACTGACGTAGCGGGCAGCAAGGTTCAGCGACCGCAAACAGGCGATCTGAAGGTGGGCAAAATCCTGGCATACGCCTTTTCTGTCCTGGAATACTTTTTCAATTGGGGTTCCAACGGATGTGGCCGCTTTGTCGTATTTGAAATCGTTGAAAATCCGAGAAGTCAGCTCAATCGCACCTTCAAGAACTGCCCGTCCGGGAGGAAAACTGGTCTGTGCATAGTTTAAAAAATCGGTGGACGGGCGGATGAATGCGGAAGGAAACATGAATTCGGTTGCCTCAAGCGTGGCTGGGTCCTTATGGATGTCCATCAGACGAAGTACTTCCGGCAGGACCGGTGTGGCCGAGGCATCCGGCGGGAGCAGGGGGTGTGTGAGCACTTTGCTTTGAGTAACGATCTCCAGTCTGTTGTGCGGGTGCTGCACCATGAACTGGTGAATCCGGTTATCGAAATAATCCGAGCGTTCCGAAAGGCTTGAAGGCACAGGAAAGATATTCAGATCGACAGATTCACAGGTCTGGTGTGATGTCGTACGGGATGACAGGCACACGTCATTCTGGGACAGGGCAGCAGGCTCACTGTATTCATACCGGGTCCGGTGAGTAATGCTGTAAATCATCGATATCCTCCGGATCTGACGGATGTAAAATGCTGGGTTGTGGGAATCCGGCTCAGATAGGTTTGAGTGACCAGTTGTGTGAAATCTCTTATCCCCAGTTCAATGGTTTCCATCAGTTTTTCAAGCCGGCCTCTTTTACCGGTTTCATCAGTCATGCAGATGTTCTGGATATCGGCCAGCCGGATTTCGGTCATTAAACGCAGAAGAATTTTTTCTTCAGGAGAGCTGAACTTGCGGTCATCATTTCGCGGCAGCGTATCCACATGCTCGGAAAGGATCTTCACCTGGAAGGCCAAGGACCTGGGGTTTACATCGTCGGACAATAGCAGATCCATTGCCGGGGCCACCTGAAAGTGTGTTCGGTAGCGGTGGAGGTAAGTCATGGCGCTGTCCTCAATCTCCAGCAGGGCTTCGAGCATGGTGCTTCATCATCCACGGAAGCCACTACCGCACTTTGAATCGTGGAAACCAGCGACAGGCTTCTGGAAATGCGTTTGCCTATATCCAGAAACCGCCAGCCCGGCCCCCGGGTCATGTTCTCCGTGGCAAGGCCGCTCAATGCGGACAGGGATACCAGAAGGTCGCTGAGCACATCAAAAGTGTCGCTGATCTGTATCCATTGAGCCGCGTGAGGATTCTCCAGCACCGGATCAAGGCGGCTGAGGACTCGCCACGAATCCTGTGACAGCCGGTCCCTGACTTTGGTGGCGGTTTGGTGAACCTGCGTGAGAAGCGCGGAAAGGCTCAGTGGCCGCTGCGGGTCGAATACCGCCTGAAGCAGTTCGCACTGCATGGCATGAAGATCCGGGCCGTCTATGTCCGGTTTATGCAAAGATTCCAGGGATAAGATCCTTTGTCCGCGGCAATCCGGAAGAGCACCGGCAGTTCCGGCATCCGGTTATAAGGCATTTCACCGGACAACCGCTGGAAAATACTGCGATAGAGCCGGACCTGGTTTCGGCATCTTCCAGATACCTGCCCAGCCAAAGGAAATTGTCGGCCACCCGGCTTGGCAAGTCCTTATTTCGTCTGATCCGGACCGCTTTGTCCAGCCGGCCCGCAATTGATAACTGCTCCACAGGTTGATCGGAAAGAACCCAGATATCTTTGCTGATGCCTTCCCGACTTCTGGTGAACAGGTCGGCATTGTTGATGAACACGCTGGAAAGGCCTCCTGGCATAACCTGATAACCGTCGTCGGTTGCGGCCACAAAGAATCGGCAGATGAAATTTTTCTCCAGAATGGAGCCGTCCGGGGCGACACTTGGAACCGTGGCTGTAGACGTCTTGGGCCGGGCAAAAAAACCGTATGGAGCAAAACGGATTTGTTCAATCAGCCTGTTTTTGTCGTCCGGGCCAAGCTGTCCGGGATCGAACCATCTGCAGGGACCTTCGCCAAAAGAAGATCTCAGATAAAATCGATCCGGTTCGACCGTAACATCGGACAGGGTTTGCGGGTCTTTACACCATAGGATGGGAAGATCCTTCAGTATGAGGTCTTCTTTGAGTACACCCGGACATAACGTATCATAGAGGGTTGAAAAGATTTTGCTTTCAATGGCACCGGAGCCCACCGGGTTGACCATGGCGGTATTTTTATGGCGCATGGCGTGGATGACCCCGGCAATACCGTTGTTTGTGTGGCTGTTCAGCGCCAGCGGGTCACAGTCAGTGTCACTGATCCATCGCAGCAGGACATCGGTTTGTTCCAAGCCGCTCAGGGTTTTTGTGAAGACCTTGTTGTCTCGGACGGTAAGATCGGTACTTTCCACAAGGGGATATCCGAAATAGCGGGATAAAAAGGCTTGTTCAAAATAGGTTTCGCTTGATGGGCCGGGTGACAGGATCACGATTTCCGGATCGTCGGTATGGTGAAACGCGGCCCGGGATAAAAATTTCTGGAACTCGATGAAAAATGGTGCCAGTCGCATGACACTGTTCTGGTGGAAGATCTGGGACAGCAGCTGGGAGATGATGATTCGGTTTTCAAGGGCAAAACCGGTTCCGGTCGGGCGCTGGACACTTTCATTGATTACCCGCCACTGACCTGCAGGTGTTTTGATAAGGTCTATGGCCAGCAGGCTCAAGAATGTTTTTGTGGCCGGAAACACACCAGCGCAGGCATGCAGGAACCCGGGGTTGGCAGCCGTGGTTTCCGGCGGCAGGATACCCTGTAACATCAGATTCCGTGGACCATAAATATCCCAGAGTAGTGCATCCATCAGGCGGGCGCGCTGGATCAGTCCGGTTTTAAGCTGCCGCCATGTGTCAAAATCGATGATGAATGGTACAAGATCCAGCTCCCAGAGATGCTCTCGGCTTTCACCTTGGTCGAACAGGTTGTAGGTTGCACCATGTCTGGTCAATATCTTTTTAGATTCTATTTGTTGTCGGGCAAACTCACCTGGACCCATGCCTTCGACGTCATTAACAAAGGCCTCCCAATGGGCCTTTATTCGACCGTCCGGATAGAATGCTTCGCTGCACGCATATAGGGTGGACGGTAGTTGGCGGAATATTTTAAAATCGTTTTGCATCATGGCATTCGAAGATCCAGGGTAAAGGGGAAATGGCTGTTTATTTCAGGCCCGGGGATTTTTTCAAGAGGGCCGGAGCTGTGAGCCATGGGCGTAAATCGGGCAATTCTCCGGCCTTCGGCTTCATTTTCATTCACCGGGAGGGTTTCATAATTCCGCCCGCCCGGATGGCCGACATCATATCGACAGCCCCCCACGGACTGTTTTGTCCACAGATCCACAATATCGAAAATCAGCGGGGTGTGTACCGGAATGGTCGGATGCAGACAATTGGGCGGCTGCCAGGCCCGGTAGCGGACGCCTGTCACAAAGACGCCTTCAACACCAGTGGGTTGCAGGGGCAGTCTTCGGCCATTGCAGGTGACGATGTGACGGGAATCGGTCATCCCTCGACTTTGACCTGCACTCTTTCCAACGAAGAATCCACAAACCGGACGGTTCCGCCGCCGCCTGCTTCTTCACCCAGAACATTCCAGGGTTCAATGGCCTGGCGCAGTTCAAGCGTGATATTTTTATACGCCACGGTTCCGAATGCGGGAAAGCGGAACTCAAAATGGGGATGAAAATGTTCGGTTGTCAGGCGGTATCCGTTTTCGTTGAGGTCGTGAAGGACTTCAGATAGATCATCATCCACAAAATGGGGAGCATGAACCGGTCCTGTAAAAGGGTTCCCCATCTCACCAGCGGCTGCCGATAAGGCTGCTTCCAGAACCAGGCCACCAGTATTCTGAGCAGAAGCTGCTGAACCAGGCTCATCCGGGCATGGGGCGGCATTTCAAATGTCCGAAGCTCTAAAAGCCCCAGACGTCCCGAAGATGAATCCGGAGAGTACAATTTGTCGATGCAGAATTCTGTTCTGTGGGTGTTGCCGGTCACGTCTGTCAGCAGGTGTCTGAAAAGGCGGTCGACAAGCCATGGCGGGCAGGTGTCATACTGCCGGATCTGGCGGTCGAGTTCATGAAAGGCGATCTCCAGTTCGTACAGGCTGTCGTGCCGGGCCTCGTCCACTCTCGGCCGCTGGCTTGTCGGGCCGATGAAAAGACCTGAAAACAGATACGACAGAGATGGATGATTGTTAAAGTAGGCGACAAGACTTCTCAATAGATCCGGACGCCGCAGGACAGGGCTGTCGACTGGGGTTAGGCCGCCGATCACGATATGGTTTCCCCGCCGGTGCCGGTATGTCGACCGTCCAGCAGAAATTTTCCGTTCCCAGCCGGTTGAGCCGGGCAATGTCGTATAGATCCGTGGTGGTTTTCACAAGATCTTCCCATGTCGGCGCCGGGTGAATGTTGACTTCCAGAACACCCGGGTCCGGAGTGATTTTCATGACATTGAGATTCGGATCAAAGGGGGGCAGATACCCTTCAATAGTAACCGGCATTTTTAAGTTCTGTGCTGTTTTTTCCACGGCACTGATCAGTTCAAAGTAGTGATCCGCCTTTTCCAGCGGGGGCATGAAAACATACAGCCTGCCGTTACGGTGCTGGACACACAGCGCCGTTCGGATGATCTCTTTGGCGGAACTGCCTTTTGACAGGTCGGGCAGCGGTTCTTCAGGTACGGCAGCCTTTTTTTCTTTTTCAACTGACGATGAGACGGGATCTGCAGCATTGCCAGGGATACCGGGACCGCTTTGATGCGTGCGATATGCCATGGGGTCTGTCTCAATAAGATAAGGGTAGTCCGCCTTTGAAACCCACGGCAGTCCATCCATCGGCAGCCTTAAACCGATGGGTGAATCACCCGGTAAAGGAACAGCTCGCCGCTTTTAAAAGGCCAGGGGCCGGTTTTCCAGGATCCGTACTGGATCGGCAGCACATACCCGATGACCTGCCCAAGATCCTTTTCAAACACGGCAGTCATCCTGGCCCGTTCTTCAGGGTCTTTCAGCTTTGAGTCTGACGGGTCAACGTTGACCGGCAGCCGTCTTTCTTTATACAGAAAATAGAAAATGTCTTCATAGGCAGGACGGACATACTGGTCCGTGATACCAAGAACCTGGACCAGACCTTTGATGAATCGTTTTGCATCATCCGGCCCGAAGCCGTAGTCTTTTGATTCATCCGCGATCAGATCGTCGTGGGTCCAAAGCGGTGTTCCGTTTTTGCCCAGATGCAGGTAAAGGCCCACCGGGGAAGGGATTCGCCGGGATACCACTTGCCCTGGCCCAAATGCAGGAGCCCGCCCGGCGCCCATTTTTTTCTTAAATCCGCCATCAAATCGAGAGAAATCTTTTTTTGGCAGGGCCGACAGCTTCTGTGTTCCATTCCGGTCCGTCCATGTCATCGATGGAAACAAAGGTCGGTTCACCGCCCATGGTCAGCCGGACATCCATGTCTTCAAGTTCTTTGTCAACACGATAGCCTAAGGCCAGCGCCTCCTGCCAGATTTTTTCCGGATAGGGTCTTGTGGCGCGGGGGCTTTCAAAAATCCGGGTGACACGCATGTCATGGTTGAAATCCACCTCGCATTTTCCAGTGCGCCTGTCACAGGGGCAGCGCTTTGCGGTTCCGGTGATGCGGCCAGTGGGATATGGCCTTCTCCTGCCAGAAGACCCGAGGTCGGATCAAGGCCGATCCAGCCTGCACCCGGAATATAGACTTCGGTCCAGGCGTGCAGGTCGGTGAAATCGTTTTCCGGCCCGGACGGGCCGTCCAGGGATTTGACATCCTGGGCCAGCTGGATCAGGTAGCCGGATACAAACCGTGCCGCAAGGCCCAGGTGTCGTAATATGTGAACCAGAAGCCATGCCGAATCCCGGCAGGAACCTCTTTTAAGGGTCAGGGTCTGTTCAGGAGACTGGATATTGGGTTCCAACCGGATCATATATTTAATGTGGTTTTGAAGCTGCTGGTTGAGTTCCACCAGAAAGTCAATGATCTGTTTTTTCTGTGTATTAATGGCTTTCAGGTATGCTTTAAATTGTTTTTCCGGTTCAGGGACGTTAAGGTAAGGCTCAAGATCCTTTTCAGGGATACCGGATAATCCAGCGGGAAATGGTCGGCATCGGGTTCCAGAAAAAAATCAAAAGGGTTGATCACCTTCATGTCTGCCACAAGATCAATTTCCACCTTGAATTCATTGCATTTTTCAGGAAAGACCAGCCGGGCCAGATAATTGCCGAAAGGATCCTGCTGCCAGTTGATGAAATGCCCGGCCGGTGTGATTTTCTGGCTGTAGCTCAATATGGAAGTCCGGCAGTGCGGAGCCGGCCGAAGCCGGACGATCTGCGGGCCCAGTGAAATTTTCCGCTCATATGTATAACGGGTCTTGTGGTGCAGGGCGACGTGAATGCTCATAATTATATATCTCTAATAAAAATATCAAAAAAACGGACGAATGGTTATGGCTGATTTTTTGTAATTTATCAATTCTAATTGCTATTGAATACTTTCATCAAGCGAAACAGAAGGCTTAAGTTTGAAAAAAGAATCAATAACGGAAACATCGACATTGTTGAGCCGGCTTTGAAAATCATCCAGAAATTCATGAAGTCCCTGTGAAAAACATCTTGCATGTCAGTGTAATCCAGATCCGCCTTGAGACGGCCCAGTGTCTTTTCAGCCGGATTGGAAATTGTACCGACCGGCGTACCGGTGATCAGGTGCAGTGAACCCTGGGCTTTTCCCACGCAGTAACGGATAGCACGTGGAAACTGTTCGTCAAAAATCAGAAATTCAGCAACATTTCTGGGTGAAATTCGATGGATTTTTTTACGGTACATTTCAAGGGCACTGGCTGATTTTAACACAGCCATCCACTGAATGTTGTCATAGGGCGTTCCCACGTAATCCATCTTGGGAAGCAGTAAAAAGTATTTTACATCCAATATTCTCGATGTCTTGTCCGCACGTTCCAGCATCAGACCCATCCGGGCAAAATGCCAGGCTTCGCCGTGGGACATGGTGGAATACAACAGGCCTGAAAACATATGACCGCGCATCTTGATGATGTGAAAAAATTTATGGGGATCGTCCACGGCCAGCGTCAGGCTGCCCGGTTCCTTGAGATCCAGGTAATAACGGTTAAGCTGTTCCCACATTTCTGACGAAATAATTTCACGGATGGATCGGGCATTCTCCCTGGCATAATAGAGGCAGGAAATAATAGAGTTCGGGTAATCGCGGTCAAACGCCAGAAACCGGATGACATTTTCCTCATTATATTCTTTATATCGTCTTTCAAATTCTTCATGATCACCTGTAACCTGGACCATGGGTTCCCACAATCCCCCTGAAGGGAGGGCATGTCCAGCAGCAGGTTAAGGTTGACGCCTAAAAATCGGGCGACATTTTCAGCCCGTTCGACATATCGGCACATCCAGTATACGGAATTTGCAACTCTGGAAAGCATTTTTATTTCATCCTTTTCTATTCGTTCTTTAAATCGACCACCCAGGTGTCCTTGCTGCCGCCGCCCTGTGAGGAATTAACGACCAGTGACCCCTTTTTAAGCGCCACGCGGGTCAGGCCGCCGGGCAGAACGTAAATATCATCACTGTATAATATATACGGACGCAGATCCACATGCCGCCCCTCAAATTCATCTCCGATAATTGTCGGTGTCCTGGAGAGCATGATCGTCGGCTGGGCCATGTAGTTTCTGGGATTTTCCTTGATAAGGTCTGCAAATTTTTCTCTTTCCGCGTTTGATGCATGCGGTCCGATCAGCATGCCGTATCCGCCGGACTCATTGGCAGCTTTTACCACCAGGGACTCCAGATTTTCCAGGACGTATTCCCTGTCTTTTTTATCCCAGCAGATATAGGTTGGTACATTCGGCAGAATGGGATCTTCTCCGGTATAGTATTTTATGATTTTAGGCACATAGGCATAAATCACTTTGTCATCGGCGATCCCCGTACCCGGGGCATTGGCCAGCGCCACGCGACCTTCTTTGTAAACCTCCATGATTCCGGGAATACCAAGGACCGATTCAGGGCGAAACACCTTGGGATCGATGAAATCATCATCAATTCTTCGGTACAGGACATCGACCCGCTTATAACCCCTGGTCGTGCGCATGTGGACGAAACCATCAAAAACGGTAAGGTCCTGGCCTTCTAAAAGTTCCACCCCCATCTGCTGGGCAAGGAAGGAATGCTCAAAATAAGCGGAGTTATAAATTCCGGGGGTTAGCACACCGATGGTCGGTGACTGGACATTACCAGGCGTCAGATGTTCCAGCATTTCCAGGAGGAGGTTGGGATAATCTTCGACAGGGCGGACTTTGGATGCCTGGAATACCTGGGGGAAAGTCCGCTTCAGAACCTGGCGGTTTTCCAGCACATAAGACACACCGGAAGGGCACCGCATATTGTCTTCAAGGACATAGAACTGCCCTTTGTCATCCCGGACAAGATCGGTCCCGGTGACATGGCACCAGATGTTTTTGGGGGGTCAAATCCTTCACAGGCTTTTCGATAAGTCTTGCTGGAAAATATAATCTCTTCAGGAATAATCTTGTCTTTGATTATTTTTTTGTCATGGTAAATGTCGTGGATAAACTGGTTCAGGGCCCAGATCCGCTGCTTGAGTCCGGATTCGATCGACTGCCAGTCGGTGCCGTCCACAATCCTTGGAATCATATCAAAGGGAAAGATTTTTTCAGTCCCCTGATCATTGCCGTAAACAGCAAAAGTGATTCCCATCTGGAGCAGCATGGCTTCGGCTGCCTTCTGCCGCCGCATCAGGTCGGTCTTCGGCATTGAATTGAGCATATTGACCAGCAGCTTGGCACCCGGTCGGGCCCGTCCGTCGGCTTGGAGCAATTCATCAAAAAGCCCTGTGTATCATATCTGTCAAAATTCATATTTCCGGATTTCTCCCTTCAGGCAAAGGCCCTGAGCGTGGTTGGCCTAGTTCTTTATTCTAACTCAATTTTCGGGTTTATAAATTGCCGGCTAACTTTCGTTTTTCTAACAAATCGGTACATTGCCGTGCTGTAGTCACAACCGCATCAAAAAAGGCTATCGCTGTTTTTTCACAATAGTGACCAAGCTTTTCCAATTGGTTGCCGATAAGTGTCATTATCCTGTATAGCGTAGTTATTGTCAAATATTGTGTATGGCGCCAGGCAACGTATCTGTCCTGTTCGACACATTTTACAAATTTAACCCCTGTAATTAACAATCCCAATTTTTCATGATGGTGCAATCGAACCCACCTTTTCTGTGCGGATTCACAAAGCTTAAAGGCCATAGACAAAACTGTCTTGGATGAAAAACAGTTCCTGACTTTTGCTGTTCTCCATTTTGCGATGGTGAAGATTGATTCGATTGGATTACTTGTCCTTATTCCGCCAATACTCAGCTGGAAAATCATAAAAATTCAAGAGGACATCACGATCTTTCACTAGGCACTTTGTTGTATCGGGGTACTTGGCCTCATATATTTTTAAAATGAATCAAGGATTTTTCACCATCCGGCTATCACCGATGATGACCAAAATGCATTGGCTATCATCCATTCTGACATTCCAGTAGACACCATCAGTATTTGCGCTTCTCTATGTTTGCAACTGCAGGAGAATTACACCTGGTTCGGATGAAAATCCGGTGGGATCGCTTCAACAGGTCGTCGGTTTCCTGTATGATATGCTGATAGACCTCTTTGTTGATCCTGCGGTAGAGATCCACATTTTTCCTGATGGGGGTAAACGTGTCCCTGAGGCGCACCATATGGGCGACGGCTTCCTGCCGGTTGTCATAGATCCCCAAGGCCAGCGCGGTGCAGATGGCCGCCCCCAGGCTGGCGGAGCCGTTGACCACGTTTCTGTAGGCCGGCACCCCAAAGACATCGGCAAAGATCTGCATGAACAATTCCCCGTTTGATCCACCGCCGCTGACGATAATACGGGTCAGTTCCGCGCCCATTTCATCACACATGGCCTGGGTGTTGTTTTTCATGGTCAGGGCAATGCCCTCCAGAACCGAGCGGAACATGTGGATTCCTTTGTGGGTGCTGTTGAAACCGATCATCATGCCCCG
>LQAH01000083.1_pt1 | contig 34327 bp, 56 predicted proteins | sample 1535791 | NCBI WGS metagenome assembly LQAH01 (sample SAMN04331585, study PRJNA305678) | bioreactor metagenome | isolation source: bioreactor_4 inoculated with Wadden Sea sediment 2nd replicate of a... | place: Germany:Bremen
AAAAAAGCTGTTTAAATACTTCTGTATAATGTAATATTAATAGGGGATATATAAGAAAATGATTAATAAAGCAATTCTGCTCATTCTTGTTTTTATAATTTCAGTATTCTGCCTGTATGCAGAGGAAGTTGATATTATAAAAATAAATACAGCCGTTTCCCGGTTTCAAATGAGTCAGGACACAGGGAACTGAATAAAGCAGCAGAAAAATAGAATCTGTAACAGAACAGACTCTTATTCTTCTTGGAAACTATAATGTAAAAAAAGAAAACGACTCCTCCCTCTCCTGAAAATTACTTAAACTACTGCTCTGACAACAATATTGATTATATTATAAGCGGTAATCTGATTAAACAGAAAGGGAGATTATAATTGAATTATCTGTTTACAGCAGTCAGGTTAATACAGTTATATTATCTGTAAAAGAAACAGCTGTTTCACCGGTACGTCTTAGAGATGCAGTTAAAAAAGCTGTTTCTGAAGTATTGGGCGAACTTTCAGGAGAGAAAATAGATTTTACATCTCTTGCATTCACAAATATGACAGATGAAAAAGGCGATTACAATATCTATATTGATAATATTTACTTTGGTAAAAATATCGACTACCTGGAATCACTGCTTTCCGGTACAAGAAATATTAAAATTATACAGGACAGACCATTCGGAAAATATAAAGCCGGAGAAATAAATGCGCATCTCCTTCCACAAGACAGAGTAAGCATAGAATTCAAAATACAGCCTCTTCTGGATAAAGAAAAAAATATATAAAAAGATATACAGGAACAATTAATAAGTATATCAATGATAAATACTACAGCCAGAAACAGCAGTATCATTCAGCAGGCTTTTTGCTCTTCTTGAAAATCCGGAATTCAGCACAACAGCAATTAATATTGTAGATGAATATACAGATAAACATAAAAAATGGCAGTTAAACATGGCGGAATGGGAAACAGAAAAAGGATTTACAACTGCAGATAAACCATTTTCTCTTGGATTTAAAACAATGTTTCTAACATCCTCTTTTAATATAAATGACTGGGATATGGGCGGCACTGATCCGGAAGGAAACAGCGGAACATCTATAGGATTCGGCTTTACAGGAAGCGCAGATATTTTCAAATTTCTAGGAATTCAGGGAGAAGTGCTTGTCTGCAATCAGAAAACAAAAACTCTATATCCCAGCGGATACCCTGTAGTCAATCTTTCTGAAATTAAAACAACTACATGGTTTTTTGAAGTACCGGCATTGATTTACATCAGAGCACCGGAAAATCTTGTTAAATTCTACGGAGGAGTATCTTATAAATACAGAATTACTCCGATCTGGCTTAAGGGAAAAGAATTGGGAACGGGCGATTCAAAAATGATGTTTATGATGATGAATACTTAAGAATGCACCTTCCTTCATGGCTTACCGGATTTACAATGGAGTTCCCTTTTAAAAGCAGTATATTTTCTCTGGACTTCAGATATAATAAGGATTTTAAAAGCTGGTTTGATTCAGGAACTCCTGAAGAGGACTACATAGCTGATTATTTTGCCTGTTCTATTGGATATTCTGCGAAGTTTTAACTACGGATATGTTATTTATCATAAGAGAAGCACAGAAGAAAATATAAATAAACAGAATCGTAAAACAATTTAAACATTAATAAGCTCCCGGACAGTTTAATCAGGGAGCTTTCCTGTTTTATCATCATTGATAATATTTCAGGATATTTGGTATTACAAACAGCATTACATCCTGTAATTTAATCTACCTAATATCCGAAACTGTCACCAATAAGGAGAACTTTAATTCTGCCCTTAAATGCGGAATTTCTTGTTACTACAGTATGGCCGCATATTGTATTTCCAAGACAGTTTGAACACTTACCTGTTACAGCACATGGTGTATTCTTGGAAAGCCTTACAGTATTAACAGGCGATGCATAATTCCTGATCCTTGAAATTGCATCAGCTTCATCTTTTACAACTTTATTCATTCCTGCTATAACAATTACATTTTCAGGACCGTAAATCAAAGCAGCAACCCTGTTGCCGTTTCCGTCAATATTTACAAGCTTTCCGTCCATAGTAATTGCATTTGAACTCATAAAATAATAATCAGCATTTAAAGCAGCATGGAGTATTTTACTTGTCTCCTCCGGGCTTTCCGCCTTCAGCTCTGTCCAGTGCTTTGAACTTTCCGGATTTAAGAAAGTCAAAAGCTCCTGTTTCTTTTAAAGTCATTGATCCGCCCCATGATACTACTGAACTGGAAGGAATAAGATCTTTAAGATAATCAAGCATCTTACTGCTGTCTTCAAAAAAATGAGCTTCAATATTCCGTGCAGCAAATTCTTTAATTAGACTTTCTGAAAGATTTTTATAATACTGTTTTACAGGTTCCATATATACCCCTTTATATAATTTTTCAATTCAAAAAATATTAATATTTAAAGCAGACTGCTGTATTATTACCAGGCTTAAAAGCTCCTTCAACAACTCTTTTCAGTTCCTACTCAAGTTCTGTAACATCCCCTTCTGTTCCTGATGTAAATATTATTTTAGATGGAGATCCTTTAAAATAAATATGTGACCCAAGGCCTGAACTTCCATCTATAGATTCAGAAGCAGAAACCCGTATTATTCCCCCGGAATGCGCAAATGCCCGGACTCTCTGACTGTCAAGATTAAAGCTGTTTATTTCCGATCCAGAATCAGCCTGAACAGACAGTTTCTTACATTTTCCCTTGAGAGTAATTCTTGAAGTTCTTACAGACCTCACTTCAGTATTCTCAGTTCTATTATTAAATCAGCTATTCCGCCGGAAGCAGCCTCAATAAGCAGCTTATTAGATTTTAATTTTCTTATTGTTTTTACAAGAGCGCTGTTTTTTACAAGTACAGACTTTATTTCATCATTATAATAAATAATAACTTTAATATCTCTGAAATCCGGAAAAGATGATTTTTTCTTTATAATAAGTGTATTTACAGAAACATACCATGTAATATCATCTATACTGCTGCTATCAGCTTCAACATAAAGTCCCGGACTGCTCCTTTTTTCAAGAACTACACTCATTCTTCCGGATATTTCGATTTTATTAAAATCAGGAATATCATAAATTATAACTGTCTGATGAAAAACAAAAGAAAGGTATTATAAATAATAGACCAGCACATATAATAAAGGCTTTATCTGTTTTATTCATAATCCCATATTAGAATCTTTACATTTTACGGTCAAGGAAAAATATTCTTTTCTAAGGTTTTTTATAAATTTTTGCCATCTCCTCTCTGTCTTTTGCGCTGATTATATGTGTCAGATATGTAAGCTGAGAATTAATTTTTCTCAGCTGATCAATAGTATACTGATTAAACATAATTTCTGTCAGAAGATTATCATCTTCACTGAGAAGCCCCTTTGCTGTTTCCATATGTTTTTTAAAAGTTGTACCGGGAGCATCCTGCACTTCAAGACATGCTGCAAAGACCATGGATGAGGCAAAAGGTGTAGAAAGCGAATAAGCAATAGTCCTGTCATGTTCTTCAAAAGTATTTGTAAATATTTTGAGCTGCAGAGATTCATAAAGATCATAAAACAGTTTTTTACCCTTTTCACATGATTCCTCTATAATAATGGCATTTTCATTTCTAAGATCTCTGATATTTGCAAATGTCGGTCCAAACATCGGATGAGTAGATACAAAATCTCTTTTTGTCTCTTTATAGAATTTTTCAATATCTCCTTTAACAGATGCTGCATCTGCAAGAATACATTTTTTTGAGATAAAGGGCAGAACATCTTCAAATGACTTTATTGTATTCTGCAGAGATACTGTATTGATAACTATCTCGGGATTAAATTTCTTTACCTCTTCAAGCTTTAAAAATCTTTCAATATTGAAAAAATATTTCATTTTCCGGGGATCAGTATCATAAATTGCTACCTGATGATCATGACAAAGCTCTTCAACAAGCCAGGAACCTATATGTCCTGTCCCATTATAAATATTTTCATTACATGCTCCTCTCGTTGTAGAATCCCAGAACTTTGACATCTGTAGTAACTTTAGACAGCTTATCAAAAATATCTTTTACTTCAGCAGATCCTTCTTCTGCCTGAAAGTCGAGAAAGAATGCAAATTCTCCCGGAGCAGCAGGTACTGATTCAATTCTTGTTAGATTTATTTTAGCTTTTGCAAACTGATCAAGTACAGAAAATAAAGTCCCTGCTTTATGCTCAGTTGAAAAAACAATTGAACACTTGCTCCCCTTTTTTTCCCTGTTGTCATCTTTTGAAATTATAAAAAATCTTGTTCTGTTATGATCCAGGTCCTGAACATTTTCTTTGATAATTTCAAGGTTATAAAGTTTTGCAGACAGCTTGCTTGCAATAGCAGCAGAGCCTTTAAGCATTTTTCTGGATATCATTCTTGCCGCACCTGCTGTATCATAATAAGGAATAGGTTCAAGTTTATTTCTGCTTAAGAATTCCCTGCACTGTGAAAGAGCCTGACTGTGAGAATATGCATTTCTTATTTCCCTGTAATCTGTTCCGGGAAGCATCATAAGGCAGTGAGCTACAGCTATATCCAAAGCATCAATGACTTTAAGATCTTTTTTAAGAAGGAGACTGTTTACCTCACCTACAATACCTCCAAGATTATTTCAACAGGTACAATTCCGTAATCAAAAAGACCTGCTTCAACCCTTCAAAAACATCGGCAAATTCAACACAGGGCACAGTTACAATATCATTGTTCCATGCTTTAGCAGCCTCTTCGCTGTATGCTCCGTGTTCACCCTGAAAACCTATAATTTTCTTTTTTTCATTCTGAAGCCTTTTGCTTTCTGCAATTATCAGTTTATACAGCTTTTCTGTAAAATCAGGATTTAGAAGTCCTGTTGAAGAATCCTTTACCCTGTCAAGAACAGCCTCTTCCCTTCCTGAATCTTCAATTTTCTCCTTAAGCTTTCTGCTCATTACAGCCTGCTCCATTCTGTCATTCAAAAGCTTAATAAGTTTCTGATCAATAATGTCAATGTTTTCTCTGAGTAAATTTAACCTCATGCCTTATCTCCTCCATAATTCAGACTCTTTGATAAAAGATACAGGTCTGCCATTGCGATTGATGCTGCAGACTCTATTACTACAGGAACTCTCTGAGCAAAACAGATATCATGCCTGCCCTTACCCTCAAGTTCCATAATTCTGTTCTCTTTAAAATTATAAGTATTTTGTGAAACACTTATAGTTGATGTGGGCTTTACAGCCGCACGAAAATATATTTCATTACCATTTGTTATTCCGCCGTTTATTCCGGCATGATTATTGGTTTCTGTATGACCATTCTTATCTGTAATCCGGTCATTATGCTCACTTCCCTTCATAGAGGCAGCACTGAACCCGCAGCCGAATTCTATCCCCCTTATACCGGGAACTGAAAAGACTATATGACTTATAAGCGATTCAGCTGAGTTAAAAAAAGGCTCTCCAAGACCTGCAGGAATATTATTTATTCTGCATTCTATAATTCCGCCTATCGAATCCTCTTCTATTACAGCTTTTTCAATGCTTGCTGAAATATCACTGCTTCCTCCGGCTTCTTTAAGAACAGCCTCTATCTTCATAAAACTGCAGACTTTTTTAGCAACAGTACCTGCTGCAGTAAGACCTGTTGTTATACGTCCGGAAAAATGACCGCTTCCTCTCGGATCATTAAAGGAGCCGAACTTTTTCATAGAAGTCAAATCTGCATGTCCCGGTCTTGGATGATTCATAAACCTGTCATAATCTTCAGACTGGGTATTTGTATTTCGAAACAAAATATGAATAGGACTTCCTGTTGTTCTGCCGTTAAATATTCCGCTGATAATCTCGGGAATATCCCGCTCAACCCGGGGAGTAGTTCCTGCAGCCCCGGCCCTCCGTCTTGCTATATCTTTTCAATATCATCCAGACTTATTTCAATTCCGGAAGGACAGCCGTCAATAACAATACCAACTCCTTCGCCGTGAGATTCTCCGTATATTGATACTCTGAAAATTGTACCGAAACTATTCATTAACATTTCCTCCTATACTTTTAAGATCTTCATAAAATTCGGGATAGGATTTTGCCACAGCTTCTGAATTATTTATAGTCAGTTTTCCGCTGCATTTTAATGCCGCAGTGGCAAGCGCCATTGCAATCCTGTGATCATTACAGGAATCAGCACTGCACGGATTTATTTTACCTCCGGTAATTTTCATAACATCGCCTTCGCAGCTGATTTTTATTCCTGCTTTTGCAAATTCCTGAGTCAGAGTTTTTCCTCGATCTGATTCCTTGTGCCTTAGTCTTGAAACTCCTTTTATTTCCGAAACCCCGATACATCCTGATGAAAGAGCAGCAAGAGGCGGAAAAAGATCCGGTGCATCTGATGCATCAAATTTAAAAGGTTTAAGATTTTCAGCACTTTTTATAAAAACAGAATTATCCTCAAAATCAACACTGCAACCGGTCTGTTTTACAACATCAATTACAGCTTTATCAGACTGTTTGGAATCCTCTCTTAAGTTTACAAGTTCAATACTCCCTGAAAGAGCAGCTGCAGCTGCAAAAAATGAAGCGCCTGACCAGTCTCCTTCACATTTTATTCTCCCGGGACTCTTATATCTCTGCCTTCCTTTAACCGTAAATTTTTCATAGTTTTCATTAAAAACAGTTCCTCCGAACACATTTATCAGTTCAATTGTCATATCAATGTAGGGTCTGCTTTTAAGATCTTTTACTGTTATTACAGAATCCTCTTCTGCAAGAGGAAGGGAGATTAAAAGCCCTGTCAGAAGCTGGGAACTTAAGGATCCGTCTATTGTTATATTTCCGCCTCTAAGCGGTCCTTTAAGTATTACAGGGGGATAGTCCCCGTTAAGATTCACCTTTACACCGAGAGAAACAAGTGCATCTTTAATTATTACAGCAGGCCTTTTTATAAGAGAACCTTCAGCTTTAATTTCATGCTCAATGCTGTCAAGCGATGCTAATGGAGAAAACATTCTTATACCAAGGCCTGCCTCTCCTGGATTAAGCACACGTTCATGTGTCCTAAATCCAGGAGAAATATTTATAATATTTCCTGATTTTTCTATATCTGAACCAAGCGCTTTTAATAATTGAAAAGAGCTGACTTTACATCTTCAGAATAAGTTGCATCCGCTATAACTACCTTTTCACCGCAAAGATGAGAAAGCGCAATTATTCTCTGCAGAGCGCTTTTGAAGCAGGAGCTTTTACTCTGCCCGATACCTTAGAGAAACTCACTGATTTCTTCATATATTCTCCCTGCTGTATTTTCAGCATTTCTGATTTCTGTATTAACTATCAGTTCCGATACAGACCCGTAAAGATCAATTCTATTATTAAAAAGATTTTCTGCATTCCTGCGCTTTTCATAATTATCAAGAAGCGGACGTTTATCATCCCTTATACGCGAAAGAGAGACTTGAACAGATGCTGTAAGCCATACAGGAAGGCTGCGTTTTTCAACAGCTCTCTTATCCTGCTGTCTCCGACAGCCCCGCCTCCGCAGGAAATTATTTTACCTCTGCCGCTGTTTAATAATTCTTCAAAAACATCTCTTTCAAGTTTTCTAAAATAAGGCTCACCCCTTGTTTCAAAAATCTCTTTAATTGTAATCCCAGCCTTCTTTTCAATTACAGAATCAGTATCTATAAATTCATAGCCTGTAAGCTCTGCCAAAGTACGGCCGGATGCGCTTTTACCGCTGCCCATAAATCCTATAAGTGAAATATTTTTAAAATTAAGTGAAGATGAAAAAACTGAAGGCTGATTAAGGTTCCCCGGTATATAATTCCCGGCGTTTTTCCTCATTTCAGAGCATCCGGCTTTACTCATAAATATTCTGTATGCAGCTTCAGCCTGCCCTAAAAGCCACTGCCTGCCGTCAATATAATCAAGGCCCTTATCCAAAGCTGCTTTTTTTAAAGGACTGTATTTGTAATTTGCATCAAACAATACAGCATCAGCAGATAGATATTCAGCATCAAAATAGTATTCCGGCACAGGAAGAGTATGCACAATTAAAGAAGCATCTTTTACCGCATTATTTATATTATCAAGAGAATCTGCCGAGCAGTTTTTTATACAGGATGTTTTAACTTGAGCCCTTTCAAGTGTCCTGTTTACCATAACAGTTTTAAATCCTGCCTTTGAAAGTGCATAGGATGCAGCAGCCCCTGCTCCTCCTGCACCTATTACTACGGCTTTGCAGCCTCCTGCAGCAGGGAACTTCTTTAATACAGCAGAATAGACTCCTTCAGGATCTGTGTTGTCTGCAGTGACATTCCCTTCTGAAAAAGTAAGAGTATTTGAAGCATCAAGAAAATCTGCAGTACCGCTTTTATCTACAGATATTTTTAATGCATCATCCTTAAATGGGGAGGTAACATTCATACCGCTTATTTTTGCAATTTCAGCGCATTTTACAGCTCATCAATTGTGTCAGCTGCAATACGTGAATAAAATCCGGACACTGCCTCATTTTTAAATATTTGAGAAAAATACAGGGACTTTGACTGTGTATTACAGGACGGCCTGTTACAGCCAGTCTCAGACTACCACTCATTTTCAAGCCTCTCATGTTTTTACGAAGTTCTGAATAGGGGATCTGTCCCGGTGCAACTGCCCTGCCGCTGTCAGAACTTGCATATGTAAACAGACTTCTGCAAAACGGAGAAAGAGTCCTTATTCGTCCTCCCATACTCCCCATCCCTGCAATTACAATATTATTTCTTCCTGCCGGCACACTTAAAAGCCTTTCTGCTTCTTCGGCTGTTTCAGCCCTGCATGCTATTTTAATGATATTCCCTCCCAGAGCTGCTGCTTTTTCTACTATTTTTCAAGCTCACTTATTTCAGGTGTTTCATTAAAATTATGGTATGACACAATAAGCTTAACACCTGCCTTTTCTGCTGCTTCAGAAAGTATTTTTATAAACGATTCATCATTATTAATATCAGCATCTACATAGTCAGCTCCTGATTCAAGAGCTTTAACAAGCATAGTAACTCTTTCTGCATCAGAAACCGATTCTGTTTTTCTGAAAGTTGCAATCTTTTTTCCTTTACCTGAAGAAAAAACAGCAGAAACAATATCCCCGTTTACCGTATCAAGATAATCAAGCCTTATTTCTGTGAAAGGATATTCAGCAGAAGCTGCTGCTGCATCTTTCCATTTTTTTTCACCTACCGATACACAGATCATCCATTGCCTCCAGAACTTCAGAAATTTCAATTTTTTCTATTCTCGGTTTTCCGATTCCTTCGAGAAAAACAAAATAAAATACTGCTGTTTTCTCTTTTCTTGTCATGAACTATTATCTTTTTAAGTTCAGATCTTTCAGCAGACACGGACAAGTCAGGCAGAATATTTTTCAGAATACTGATTATTCTGTCTGCTGTATTTTTATCAAGGTATATTTTCCTGACTGAAAAACGTACAGCAAACACAATACCCTTTATAACTGCAGCACCATGAGAAATACTTTCTGCAATCTCAACAGCATGACCGAGAGTATGTCCCAGATTTAAAAGACGCCTTATTCCAAGTTCTTTTTCATCATCTGCAACAACAGATGCTTTTACTTTCAGAGAACTTAAAATAAGATTATCCAGGGAATCTTTATCTTTTTTTACAAAATCATCAGCTTTAAATTCTGTAATTGATTCAAGAATATTTTCAGAATCATTTCCATCAAGAAGAATGTGCTTAATAAGCTCACCCATACCCGATAAATCTCCTCTTCCGGAAGAGTCTGCAGTGTTTCGGTATCTGCAATTACAAACTCAGGCTGGTTAATTGTTCCAATCATATTTTTAATGTTATTGAAATTAACTCCGTTTTTTCCTCCAACACCTGCATCTATCTGTGAGAGAAGAGTTGTTGAAACAAAACCGTAGGGAATTCCTCTCATAAAAGTAGAAGCTGCGAATCCGGTGATATCTGTGACAATACCTCCTCCGATTCCTAAAAGAAAAGTATTTCTGTCAGCTGAATAATCAATCAGTTTTCTATAAATATACTCAAGAGTAGAAAGATTTTTATTATCCTCCCCCTCTCCAATAATTATTTTATTAAAATTATTAAAAATACTGCCATAGAGAGAATCAACAATTGAATCTGTAATAATTACTGTATTTCTTCCTGCTGTATATTCAGAAATATTTCTTAATGATTCACCGACATATATCTTTGATATACTGCTGCCGGTATTTATAATCAGCTCCTGTGTCATATCACTATTTTCCTTTTATAATCTGGTCATGACTTTTTTTTTAGCTTTCTAAGCTGAGAGGTAAGTTTTGCAAACTCATCCGGTTTAAGCTGCTGAGCAGCATCTGAGAGCGCATTGGAAGGATCTACATGAACTTCGACAACTACACCGTCGGCACCTGCAACTACAGACGACATTGCCATCGGCGCTATAAGACTTAAACGGCCTGTTCCATGGGAAGGATCAACCATAATAGGAAGGTGAGTAACTTCCTTACATGCCGGGACAATACTTAAATCAAGAGTATTCTTGTATATGTTTCAAAGTTCTAATACCTCTTCACACAGATAACATCTGATTACCTTCTGCTAGAATATATTCTGCACAGTTTATCCATTCCGAAAGTGTAGAATACATTCCCCTCTTAAGCAGTACAGGTTTCCTGGCTCTTCCTGCTTCTTTTAAAAGTGAAAAGTTCTGCATATTTCTTGCACCTATCTGAATAATATCAGCATATTCACAAACCCAGGATACATCCCTAGCATCTACTACTTCAGTTACAATCGGAAGCCCTGTTTCCTTTCTTGCTTTATCAAGAATCTTGAGCCCCGTCATTCCAAGACCCTGGAAATCATATGGAGATGTTCTGGGTTTAAAAGCACCGCCCCGCAGCATATCTCCGCCGCCTTTTTTAACAGCAATAGCAGATTTAATTGTCTGTTCTTCAGATTCGACACTGCATGGACCGCCGATAATAACAAAATCCCTGCCGATTTCCACGTTTCCAACCTTAATGGTTGTTCTTTCTTTTTTCGCCTCAATTGAAGCAAGTTTCAGTTTATTCATTTCTCTCTCCTGGCATCCGGTTTCCCCGGTATCATATTACGCTGTTTTCAAGCGTTTTACATCCTAAAAATTATATCAAAAGCTCAGCTGACTGCATTCTGTCAGTCCATCAGCCGTTCCCGGCCTGATTATTGCTGCACTGTCCTTTACCTGATATGCAACCGACTTATCCGTCGGAACAGTATACTTATGCATTTGAAACTATTGTCCCAGTTATACAAAAACAAATATCCTCATAAGAATGTCCCTATCCGCATACTTAAAAACCGGCTCGAAATATACTGCATTGTCTGCAGTGTATACTTACATTCTTCCAGCTGCCGCCTGATAGATATATCAGAAAGACAGGCAGTACAAAAAAAGAGCCGTGATCTCCTGATCACGGCTCATATATTATTCCTGTGACTTCAGGGTCTAAATATCGCGAGTTCCGTAAAAAATAAAAATAAAAAGTTACAAACTATGCTTAACGCATTCATTATAAATTTTTTCTCCAAAAATATTTGATTGCAAATTTAATATTACTTTTCCATAAATTTGTCAATAGTTAAATATCATTTTCTTTCATTTCCTGCTGTTTCTACGAAAAAAAACACTTTTTACTAAAATAAATAGGCCCATTCATTAAATCTGCATAGCTGATGCTTTATAAGTATCTCCAATTAACATAACAATATTAATACATGAAAAGTTGCATGCTTTCAGAAATTTATTAATTAGTGAAAATCTACGTTATAAACTTCATATATATATTATTTACAATATTTTTCATCTTTTTTTATTGTATTCTCTTTGCAACTGTTCTATCTTATATATATAACCAACTAACTCTATAGGAAATATTATGAAGAAAAAAGAGACAGGAAGTCCTAAAAAAAGGGAACAGATGATCAACTTTCACCTGAAATGAAAAAACTTCTGTTGAGGAAAACACCTGAGTCTTATATTGACTACTCTGTGAAAAGCACATTAACTCCTGCTGAGAAAAGAAAAGTTACAAGAATCTGGCTGAAAAAAACAGGCTTTACAATAGATGATATAAACTACGCCAGAAACAGGCATCCTCACTGGAAAAAAATTAAAATGAAAGGATCTGCCGAAAGAACAAAAAACAGAATGGTTAAATATGACTACAGCAGGGGAAAGCACAAAAAGTGGGATAAAGATGAGCTTAGAAGTTTCCTCGAAGTTAATGACAAGATGCTTGATTATCAGCTGGCAGAACAGTTTGAATCATCAATACCGTCAATTCAGGGTGTCAGAAGATTATATAATCTTGCTGTAAAAATTCTGGAACTTGAGGGAAAAGAAAAAAACAAAACCGGCTCTTTTAAAACTGATGCTTATAAATGAAAAAGCGCTTAGAAATCAGTATAAAGAACTCGGCGGCGGTAAAAAAACAAGGAAAAAATAAAAAATTATTAATAGCGGGGTTATTTTCCCAATAATCCTGCAAACTTCATTATATAAAAAGAGGCTTTAAAATTTACAAAGTTCTCTGTTTATATGTATAAAACTTCTATCCGTCAAAATATGGTTGTCTCATCAGTTTCAATTGATTATCTTTTATTAAACAGAAAGGGAGAAAGTGATGGAACAATCAAATATTAATCAATTTAATAAAGGAAAAAATAATTCCGCAGCTGGAAAAATCATTTACAGACAATATTTATTCTGTAATTCTTTACGGAAGTGCAGCACGAGGAAGCTATAACAGTAATTCAGATATAAATCTTCTTATACTTTTAAAAGAAAACAATCCTGACTCAATTATAAATTTCGGAAAATCTTCTGCACGGCTTATAAAACAGAGCAGACTCACTCCATTGATTATGACAGAAAAGGAGTTTCTTTCTTCTGCAGATGTTTTTCCTATGGAATATAACGATCTTAAAGACAGCTATATTCTTATAACAGGAAATGACCCTGTACCTAGTTTAAGCTTAACAGATAAAAATCTCAGACATCAGACTGAATCATCACTGAGAGGTATTATAAATCAGATGAGACAGTATGCTGCAGCATCAGGAGGGAACAGCCGTTATTTATCAATAGCCTTAAATAAAACACTAGGAAGTATTGAATCTGTAATGAGAGGAGCTTTACGACTGAAAAAGAAAGATGTTAAAGGTCTTTCACGAAAAGAGATTATTACAGCTGCTGCAGAAACATACAATCTTAATACAGAGCAGGGTTAAAATTATTACTGCTGATAAAAAACTATTACTGCTGATCTTTCTCAGCGCTTTCATTTCTTATATTATTGACTGATAAAATTGATGAAATGGAATTATAACTATGAGAAATATATCAATAAAAAAATCTTTACTGATTCTTTCTTTTTATATTTTCTGCAGTTTTTCTGCTGTTTCACTTCCCCAGCCTAAAGGCTATGTGTCGGATTATGCAGGAATTATAGACAGAAATGATTCGCAGGTAATTACTTCGGTTGCCAGAGCTGTAAAGGAAAAAACAGGAGCGGAAATTGCAGTTCTTACAGTAAACTCCATCGAACCCTACGGAACTATGGAGGAATTTTCATTTGCAGTTGCATCGGAATGGGGAATCGGAGAAGAAGGTAAGGATAACGGGCTTCTCATCGTTCTGAGCAAGGGTGACAGACTTGTCAAAATAGAAGTCGGCTACGGACTGGAAGGAGCAATACCTGACGGGAAAGCCGGCGAACTTCTTGATTCATATATGCTGCCGCTTCTAAAAAACGGTGACTACAGCGGAGGACTTAAAACGGAGCTCTTGCAGCTGCTTCATTTATAGCGGATGAATATGAAGTAACAATCGATAAAACAGATCTTGAACAGCTGCAGAGACCTTCATCTTATTCAAGACGTTCACCCCGTAGAGGTATTTCAATATTTGATATACTGATTTTTCTCTTCATCTTTATGGGCGGCGGAAGATTTTTTCTTCCTCTATTACTTCTTTCAGGTTTCAGCCGTCGCGGCGGATACGGTGGCGGTTTTGGGAGCGGCGGAGGATTTTCCAGCGGCGGTTTCTCAGGCGGCGGCGGTTTCGGCGGCGGCGGTTTCGGCGGCGGCGGGGCTTCAAGAGGTTTCTAAACAGATATAAAGCAGCTGTGATCAATCATTGAAGCCTGAACTACTATGACACATGGCATGAAAGGATCGAGACAGCTGCTTTATATTACATATAAAATCATATTTATGATTTTATCCTAAGAGTTCTGCAAGCTGACAGAATAAATAATTTACAGGAGGCAACTGCCCCTGAAATTAATACTTTATATATTTAAAATAAACAAATATTAACAGGAGATAATTATGGGAAAAAATAAAACTGATTTTAATTGCTGTAATTGCAATAATTCTAATTGCAGCAGGTTCTTTCTTTTCCTGGTATGTAGGAACAAGAAATACACTGATTACAGCAGAAGAAAATATCGATGCTGCATGGGCGGAAGTTGATAACCAGCTCCAGAGACGAAGCGATCTTATTCCTAATATTGTTGCAACAGTAAAGGGATTTGCGGCGCATGAAAAGAGGTTTTCACAAATATTGCGAATGCCAGATCGAAGCTGGCAGGAGCATCATCTGTTGCTGAAAAGCGGAAGGATATAATCAGATGCAGAGCGCACTGTCCCGTCTGCTTGTAGTTGTAGAAAACTATCCGCAGCTAAAGTCTGACAGGAATTTTATAAAACTGCAGGATGAACTTGCAGGGACAGAAAACCGGCTGACTGTAGCCAGAAAGCGGTATAACGATCAGGTAAAAAGTTTTAATACAAAGATCAGAATGTTCCCCGGATCTATAATTGCATCATCCATGGGTCTTGAAAAGAAAGATTACTTTGAAGTAGCAGAGTCTGCAAAGCAGGCTCCTAAGGTGGAGTTCTAAATTCCCAAAGATTTGAAGCCGGCTAAGACTATAGATTATATTAATAGCTTAAACAAACATTTTAAAAGGCAGTTCCCTGAAGGAGCTGCCTTTTTATATACTGAACTTCCAATCATCCTTCTTCTGATAGATTTATAACATACAGCATATTAGTGCTGCGGAAAATAAATTATACAAAGACTGAATACTAAAAATGCTTACTATTTACTGATAATAATTTAATCCGGTTCACAGATAAATTACCAGCATCGAAACGCTGCTGATATATATGTACACTTAAACAGGGAATACTCCGGGCTCAAAAAAACCCTGCTGATAATCAAATCACAACAGGGCTGTTATCATAATTAATAATAAATTAACTGATAGAAGAAAGTTTTACAGGCTTGGGATTTTCACTGTTTTCCATATTCAGAGAAAGTTCCTCAAGTAGCTGCTTCTGTTTAGGAGAAAGTTTTGTAGGGACTTCAACATGTATTTTTAAATACATATCACCTCTTTTCCTGGGATTATGCAGGTAGGGAACTCCCTCCCCTCTTAGTCTTAAAACTTTTCCGTTCTGAGTACCCGCCGGTATTTTAAGCTTAACTTTCTTATCATCAAGCGTATTTACAAATATTGTTGTTCCAAGAGCTGCCTGAGTAAATGTTATCGGAATCATGCAGTAAATATCTTCACTATTACGTTCAAAATACTCATGCGGTCTTACATTAATAAAAACATAAAGATCACCCGGCTCTCCGCCGTTAGGCCCTGCATCCCCCTGTCCGGGAATACTTATCCTTTTTCCGGTTTCAATACCTGCAGGAATTGTAACTTTGATTTTCTGCTTCTTCCGGACAACACCGCTTCCGCCGCAACCCTTACAGGGATTTTCAAGAATAAACCCTTCGCCATGACATGTAGGACATGGGGAGGCGATAGAGAAAATCCGGAGTTACGTCTTACCTGACCTGCACCTCCGCATGTTGAACATGTTTTCTTTCCGGAACCTGGAGCTGCCCCTGTTCCGGTACATGTCTGACATGAAGAATTCTTATTAAATGCTATTTCAACCTTTGTTCCGAATACAGCATCTTTAAAAGAAACATCAAGATTATATCTAAGATCTGCACCTCTCGGTACATTGCGGGCTCTGCCTCCGCGGCTTCGTCCGCCGCCTCCTCCTCCGCCGAAGAAGGAATCAAAAATACCTGAAAAATCTCCGAAGATATCTTCAAAATCCCGGAATACAGAGGAATAATCATGAGCGCCGCCGCCCATTCCGTCAACACCTGCAAAGCCGAACTGGTCATAAGCTGATTTCTTTGAATCATCGCTTAAGACTTCATAAGCTTCAGTTGCCTCCTTGAATTTTTCCTCTGCTTCCTTGTTTCCTGCGTTTTTATCAGGATGGTATTTTATTGCGAGCTTTCTGTATGCTTTTTTTAATCTCGTCCTTTGAGGCCTCTTTTGCGACCCCAAGGACTTCATAGTAATCACGTTTACTCAAACTTCCAATCCTGAATTATTTTTTTGTCATCATCTACAACTTCATAGTCAGCATCTTCAACTGTTGAGTCGTCATTCTGAGGTGAAGCATCCTGTCCCTGAGGACCGGCTTCTGCTCCTGCATTAGGATCTGCCCCTGGAGCGCCTTCAGTGCTCTGTGAAGCATTTTTATACATTTCTTCAGCAAGTTTATAGGAAGCCTGTTTAAGTGCTTCTACCTTAGCCTTAATATCTTCAAGATCTCCGCCCTGTACAGATGTTTTAAGTTCTGCAAGAGCTGATTCAATTTTTGATTTGTCATCTTCAGAAACTTTATCGCCGTATTCTTTAAGAGATTTTTCAGTTGAATAAATCATTGCATCAGCTTCATTTGTTACTTCAACTTTTTCCTTTTCCTTTTTATCCTCTTCTGCATGAGCTTCAGCTTCATTAACCATATTATTGATTTCATCTTCTGAAAGTCCTGATGATGATTCAATTCTGATTTTCTGTTCCTTGCCTGTTGCCATATCTTTTGCAGATACATGAACAATACCGTTTGCATCAATATCAAACGCAACTTCAATCTGAGGAACGCCTCTTGGAGCTGACGGAATACCTACAAGGTCGAACTTACCGAGTGTTCTGTTCTGAGCAGCCATTTCCCTTTCACCCTGCATTACATGGATTGATACAGCAGTCTGGTTATCTGCAGCAGTTGAAAATATCTGACTTTTCTTTGTAGGAATAGTAGTATTTCTTTCAATAAGTTTTGTAAAACACCGCCGAGAGTTTCAATACCGAGAGAAAGAGGTGTTACATCAAGAAGAAGTACATCTTTAACATCTCCGCCGAGGATACCGCCCTGGATAGCAGCTCCCATTGCAACTACTTCGTCAGGGTTAACGCTCTTGTTAGGATCCTTTTGAAAATCTCTTTTACAATAGCCTGTACAGAAGGCATTCTTGTTGAACCGCCGACAAGGATAACTTCATCAATATCAGAAGCTGTTACACCTGCATCCTGAAGTGCTTTAAGGCATGGTTCTTTTGTTCTCTGAACAAGAGTATCAGCCATCTGTTCAAATTTCGCTCTTGTAAGATTATACTGAAGGTGTTTTGGACCTGAAGCATCAGCTGTAATAAAAGGAAGGTTTATATCTGTTGACTGAGTACTTGAAAGTTCAATCTTTGCCTTCTCAGCTGCTTCTTTAAGTCTCTGTAGCGCCATTTTATCCTGTGAAAGATCAATACCTGAATCTGCTTTAAAAGTATCAATAAGCCACTGCATTACCATCTGGTCAAAATTGTCGCCTCCGAGATGAGTATCGCCGTTTGTTGATTTTACTTCAAAAACACCATCACCGAGTTCAAGAATTGAAATATCAAATGTACCGCCGCCAAGATCGTATACAGCGATTTTTTCATCCTTCTGCTCTTTACCGAAACCGTATGCAAGTGATGCGGCTGTCGGCTCATTGACAATTCTCTTCACATCAAGTCCTGCGATTTTACCGGCATCTTTTGTTGCCTGTCTCTGAGAATCATTGAAATATGCAGGTACTGTTACAACAGCTTCTGTTACTGTCTCGCCCAGGTAATCCTCTGCTGTTTTCTTCATTTTCTGAAGTACTGCGGCTGATATTTCAGGTGCTGAGTACTGTTTTCCCCTGATGTTTACTCTGATATCTTTATTAGGGGCTTCCTCAATTTTGTATGATACAAGAGGAGCTTCTCCAGCAATCTCATTAAATCTGCTTCCCATAAATCTTTTTATTGAATAAACAGTATTTTCCGGGTTTGTAACAATCTGGTTCTTTGCAGGCTGTCCTACAAGTCTTTCCCCTTTATCGGTAAAACCTACAATCGAAGGTGTAGTTCTCTGTCCTTCAGCATTCTGAATAACTACAGGTTCTCCCCCTTCCATTACAGATACACATGAATTGGTTGTTCCAAGGTCAATACCAATGACTCTTCCCATGTCTTTTCTCCTAAAATCTATTTATAAGCACTATTCTGTATAAACAATGTTAATCAGCTGCTCTGCAGAATTATATTATAATCGCTTTTAAAACTGCAAAGCAGAGTGCTTATCAAACAGCAGATCCGTTTTCAAAAAAGGCTGCTGTTTCTTAAATTAAATATATTATTCCTGAACCTCAGGATTTGTTTCTTTTTCATCAGACTCTTCTGCTTTAGAAGGCATTGATACCTTAACCTTTGCATGTCTGATAACTCTTTCGTTAAGCTGATATCCTTTCTGAAAACCTCAACTACCTGAGGTTCCTCAACATCAGCAGACTCTTCCATCATAAAAGCTTCATGCTTTTCCGGATCAAAATGTTCTCCGGCCGCATTCAAATCTTTTTAATCCCCATTTATTTTCAAGCATTGATGCAAACTGTTTTTCAATCATCTCAACACCTTTCAGGAAGGTATCAAAATCCTTTGAATTTTCAGCAGAAGTTATAGCACGTTCAAAATCATCGATTATAGGGATAAGATCCCCTAAAAGATTTGAATTAGCAAATTTAATTGAATCTTTCTTTTTCCTTAAACATTCTTTTTCGAAAATTCTCAAAATCAGCATGTTTACGTAAAAATTTATCCTTGAGTTCAGCATTTTCTGTTTCAAGTTCTTTTAATTTTGATGCTGCATTATCAGCCTTACTTTCTTCAGCTTTTTCAACAGTTTCATTTTCAGTATTTCCGGATTCCTCTTTTTCCGGTTTTTCAGCTTCTGCTTCCTTTTTCTTCACAGTTCAGTGTCCTCTTAATTATGTGTTACAATTGTTTTAAGGGAATGCCGAGTTTTCCCCAAGCTGCAGGATCTGCCGTAATTAACAGCAGGATGCTTATCCCTGCCATAGACAAATATGTCAGCTGATCCTGAAAAAATGAAAGTTATAATACTATGAAAAGCTCTGAATAACTTTACAAACAGCAAAATGAAGCTGCTTTCCATAAAGAATATTAAATCTTTCATTTTCAGCATTTACCGGGAAAAGTATCTGAAAATCTTCCTCTTTCCGCCGGTCCATTTAAGAATAAAATACTAATGGATAGAAAAGGGTCAAGTCTTTTAATTACTTACATAACTAAGATTTAGATAATTTCTATTTATTAGGCATTATTTCGAGAATGAGTTCTACTTCGCCCCGGCTTAAGCCTGTTGCCTGGGCAATATTATCAGGTGACCAGCCTGGTGGGCGAGTTTTACAACCATTTCTCTTTTATCAATTGACGGAGCTCCGCCTTTGGCGCCTTTTCTGCCTTTCTTTTCTTTCTCAAGAAGAGAACCCAGAAGTTTTATATTATCTTCCGCTTTTTTACCTGCATCTTCAAGCCTTGTTTCTGTACGTGCAAGCCATTCCCGTGCATTCTGGATTTTTTCCATTCTATCTTCAACATCATCAACCATATTGTTTAAATCTTTGAGCTTGTCAATTACAGTATCAGCTTCACCTTTTTCAAGCCCTATCTTTTTAACACGGTTATCAATCTCATTCAGCCGCATAGGAAGTACATCAACAGCCTCTGTTACTTCTTTAAGAGTTTTTCTATATCATTCAGAATCTGGAAATTTCTGTCAACTCCGTCTGTTGTTGTCTCAAGTTATTCCCTCTTTCTTTTCAAGTCTTTCAAATTTTTCAGCAACTGTACCGAAAAGCGCATCAAAGGATCTTAATTTAACTTCATTTTCCTGAAGATTGTCATAAACACCGGTAATCTGATCAAGCTTAATATCAACGGCCTGGGACATGTTAAGAAGCTTTTTAAAATCCCCTTCCATATCATCAATCCGCCGTTTTTCACCCAGAAACCTGGCAAGCTTTTTCGAAACTTCATCCCCGAGTTTTCTTATGCTGTCAAACTTCTTCTCAGCTGCCTTGATATCCTTACTCTGCGCATCAACTTTAATGATTTCACCCTTGAGATCCTCAATTTTCTCCTGAAGAGAAAGCTTCATATTATCTGCTCGTTCAAAAACCTTTGTCTGATTAATAAAATTCTTCTGTTTTTTATCAATTTCCTCGAGTGTTACATTCAGGATTTTTGCGCTTTCTGCAATCTTACCCAGCATTTTCTTTCTGAACTTTCTGTTTTTCTTCTTACTTCCTGAACTCCTGTTTTAAACTCTTTAATCTTATTATCAATTTCCTGTTCAAGCTCTCTTGTCTTTTTCTGAAAATCAATCATAAAAATACCGGAATCATTTTTAAGTTTCTCTATAGCTGATGTTGATTTTTCATCAAGCTCTTCCCCGAGTCTGCGTATATCATCTCCAAGCTCTGTCAGTCTGTTCTGAAATCCTTCTCTTACTGCCTGTGAATCATTAATAAGTTCATTTTTCTGTTCTGAATACTCAGTTCTAACAGATTCAAGATTAGACATCAGTTCATTTCTGATTTTATTAACCTGTTCTGCAAGAGTGCCTTCTTTTTCCTTAAGATCCTGCTCAACATTAGCATTCCATATCTGCATATCAGATCTGGTTGTATCGATATTATCAAGAAGTTCTTTTTTATTTACTTTCAATTGTTTCGGTAAACAGATTAAGACGTCCGTCCATATCTTTTTCATACTGCCTGAGTTTTTCATCAAGTCCTGTATGATATTCAGCAAATTCCTTATTGAATTTATTTGTATTTGTAACTTTTATATCATCAATTTCTCTGCTTACAGACTCTGAAAGGTCCTTAATATTCCGTTCAGTAATTTCAATTTTTTCATTTACATCACTGTTAAGAAGACTTATATTGCTTTCTGTTTTCTGAAACTGTGATCTGGCCTTTTCATAAAGATCAGCTGCCTGATTTTTCAGATCATCAATATATTTATTTTCAATATCCTCACGGATACCCATTTTTTCCACAGTTATTTTATCAATACGCTCTTCTACACCTGACTGCCACTTAACAAGTTCTTTCTGCATATTTTCACTTCTGATTTTAATATCTGCAAAAAATTCATCTTCAAATACCTGAAGCTTTTCTGTAACATTTTTCATATGCTTTCTGTTTAAGCTCAGACAGCTTATCTTCAAGAATTTTTACTGTTTCCCTGATATCCGTAAAAATCATTTTTCAAGTTTTTTCTTTTCTGCTCATTTTTCTCAGCTTCGAGAGCAATTTCAAAATGTTTTAAGATCATCACGCAGACGGTCGCTTACGCTGCCGAGCATCTGCTTTAAATTCTCATCAAGTTTCTCTATATCAGTTCAATATTTTCAAGAGATTCTATTCTGTAAATCAGATTCTTTTCATATTCAGAAACATTTTCCTCTACTTTTGATAGTGACCGGTTTTCAACAACTTCTGTTTTTTCAGAAAAGTCAGTCAGCTTGGAATTCATTTCATTTTCAAGTTTTTCTGCAAATATTTCTGAAAACTGTTCCTGCTTTCTTTCAAGAAGAGCTACATCCGAGTTAAATGCATCAAACTTTTCATTCACGGCTTCTTCAATTCTTGAAGCTTCCTTCTTTAATTCGCCGAGTTTTCCGTCTTTAACATCGAGAGACTGCTCAAAGCTGTTAATATCGTTAAAAAGCTCTTCATACCTTAGAAGAAGCCGTTTTTCTATATCAGAACATCTGGCATATGCATCTTCTTTAACAATTTCAGCTTTTTCAGTAATCTCATCCTGTAGATGGGAAAAATGCGTGTTTTCAAACTCTCTGGTTTTATCCTCTATGTTGCTGAAACGCTCTTTATAGATATTTTCTATCTCAATAAGCGAATCTCTGAAAGCTGCAACTCTTGATTCAACATCTGCAGTTATTTTATCAAGAAAAGTCTCTTTTATTGCTGTACGTCTGTCTTCAAGTTCAGAAAGCTGTTCTCCGCTGTTATCAATAAGAGCATGAACCTTATCATCAAGTTCAAGTATATCGGTTCTGAGTGTCTGAAGCTCACCGCTTTTTCCTCCGACCCTGCTTTCAAAATCTGAAACTTCTGTATTTATTCTTTCATAGTATTCTTTAATCCGTCCTTCAAGAAGCGCAAGATTTCCTGTTATATCAGCATTAATATCATCAGCCCTTTCATCAATATGAGTTTTAAATTTACTTAATACTTCCTCTGAAATTGAGGCTCCTTCCTCTCCTGCGGCAAACAGTTTCTTACGGACATCATCTTCAACTCTGTCTGCTTCTGTTTTCAGAGTATCGGATAAATTATCAAGGTACTGCTTAACATCGCTTAGAGTTTCATCTTTAAGACTGTCGCGGGACTGAAGAAGATCTGCAAGGTGTTCTGAAAATTTATTTACATTCCCTTCAGCAGATTCTATACGGGATTTAAGTTCAGATGACTTTTTATCAATATCGTTAAATACAGAAGATTTGACAGCTTCAAAACTGTCGGTATTATGTTTTTCAAATCTGTCTACAATTGCCGGAATTTTCTTATCAAGTTTTTCGATGCCTGATGCTGCTTCCTTAATTTTTACCTACATTATCTACAAAGATAGATTCTTCATGGAGCTTTTTAAGATTATCATCTACACGGTGTGTCATGTCTGCAAGTTCTTTCAGAACCGCATCATAATTATCTATCCTGTCATGGATTGCTTCAATTTCGCCGGCTCTTTCAGAAAGCTCGCTTCCTCGCTGCTCTATTCTGTTATAGACCTCTTTAACAGTCTTTTCATGAACATTCAGTTCAATAGAAAGATCCTTCAAGCCCATAGCCTTTTCTTCTACAATTGCATCCAGTTCCTCTTTAATCCTGTTAAAATATTTTTTCATTTTATCAAGACTTCTGTTATTAAGATCAATCTGCCGGTATACTGCTAAAATTATAAGAACTATTGCTATTGTCAGTAGATTTCCTAACGAAAAAAAGCATATTTTAACTCCAAATTATTAAATTGGCTGAATGCATTATATAAACTATGCACATATATTATGCGGATAAATTTATTAAAACATTGATAAGCATTTATTCTCAGATAAGCAGTATAAAATACTGCTTATCTGAAGGACTGCTTATATCCATGATTTATATAAAGTTTTACAACAGTACAATAAAATCTGAACTGTAATTTACACCATGTTTTTCAAAACATAATTCTTCAGATCACTGTATCTGCTGAATGTCAGATCTGCCTTACTGTCTGATCTTTTTTCCTGCTGAAATGAGCTGTAATCATCCCTGCACTGCCGGCTCCTATTATATCATAAAGATAATGATTACCAACATAAATTATTTTTTCAGGACTTATATTTTAATTTATCAGAAGCTTTCAGGAAAGCATCTTTTTTAGGTTTTAGAGATCCCATTTCATCTGCAGACATTACAATATCCCAGTATTCATCAAGATCAAGGAATGATAGTTTCTTTTTTACAGGAAAATCAGAGATTACACCAAGTTTAAGGTTTTCATCCCTAAAATCCTCTAATATATTTTTTATAACTTTATAGGGTTTTATCCAGCTGAACATATCTACAAACTGTCCGTAAATATATTTCCTGAGAATCCTTAGAGCTTCTTCTTCATCAACTCCCAGATCCTCAGCCATTAACCTGGCCTGTTCCTGCTGGAATTTTCAATATGGTCGATTTTCGGACCTTTTTTCTCATCTTCTGAAAAGTTCTTGCAATATGGGGATGCCTGAAAAAGAAAAGTATTGATATTAAATACATTTTATAGTTGGGGTAGAGAGTACCGTCAACATCAAACAATACAGCCTGTATTTTCCGATCTTCGTTCATTCTTATTTTTAACTTAAATATCTGCTATTTGCAATATCCCTGATAATCACTCAGCTGCTGTGTCAGGAAGAATATAGGCATTATCAGCTCGTATTTTAACAAGATGAATATAATTATTTTTATAACGTTCAATAAAATCATCAATATCTGTACTTCTGTTTCTTTCAAAGACAGAAGGCTTAAATATACCGGAAGGAGAAAAAACAGGAAAAAGAGCTGCGACATGAAAATGCTGTCTTAATACCGGATTATTTCCAAAATCGCCGTTCACTGAGGCAAGATAAAAGTAGCCGGGATCTTTTTTGCACTGTAATAAAGAATTGATTTAAGATCCGATACCTGATAACCGCGGTCGTGAATATATCTGCTGAAAGGATAGTCTCTTAGATCAACCCTGCCCGGCTCTGCAGATGAATCCTCCTCAGGTTTTAATCCGGATATTTTAATAGCAATATTCCTTGTCCAGTCAAGACCGAAATAAGGATCCCGCTCCTCTTCAAGAATTGAATTTAAAAGAGTTGCCCTTTTATCAATATTTTTCTTTTTAAGAGTTTCAACATCCATCAGTTTACGTTTTGATGCATAATAAAGCCCGTCGCAAATCCATTTAACAAAACCTGAACAGTTAAAACCTGATGTATTATTCTGTTTTAAAAGTGTATTTATAAAAATAAAATTACCGTTTTCATCCTGAGCACCGTCATCAGAGTCCTGCAGTGTAAGAAGTCTTTCTGTTATTTTACTGCTGATATTTTCAAGTTTTCGGTTTTCATCAGAATTATAACGCCGGCTTAAAAAACTCCAGTCCACCATATATTCCGATAATTCCACTATCCTGTCAAACGGGGCAAGAACAAGATCGTCGATACTGACAGGGATTATTATATCACGGTAAACAGGTGATCCGTAAATCATCATTTCAAAAAGCGTTTTACCCTTCTTCTGTGTAATTTTAATATAAGTATCACTGGATTTTTTAGAAAATCTTAATCTGTTCAATACGGCCGTTTTTCTTGTTACGTTTAATTATATAAGTACCGGGTGATACAGCCTGAAAAGTATCCATATCGCTGTTTATAAAAAGAAAATAATAAGCTGATTCTTTGTTAAGAACACTGAAACGGACAAGTTTCCGGTAAGATAGGATTCTGAAACAGCAATTTTATGTTTTCAACTTCACTGCCTGAACCGAATATTACATTTTTAAATTCCCTCCTGACTTCATAGTTATCAGGAATTATCCTGTCTGCAGAATCCAGATCTACTGCACTAAGCAGACAGGCAGGAAGGAGAGATAAAATCAATATAAATATTTTAAACTTTAGTTTTCCTTCCATATTTTTCTTGTTTCTTTAATTGACAGTTCAACAGGAATTGAACTGATTCCGAAACTTTTTCTGATTTTATTTTTTATGTATGAAACATAAAAAGCAGGAAACTTTTTCGATTTATTAACAAAAAGCAGAAATTTTGAAGGGTTTGCGCTTGTCTGTGTCATATATCTGATTTTATAACGCACACCGGAAACAAAAGGAGGCGGATTATCCTCTACCCATTCTTTAAGCGATTTATTAAGTGATGATGTTGAAACACGTGTATTAAGCTGTCTCCATACTTTATAGACAGTTTTAAGAAGTTCATCTATTCCGATATTTTCAAGTGCTGAAATCGGTACAATTGGTGCAAATTCGAGAATAGGAAAAAGAAAACGGACTCTATCTTCAACTGCATTTATCATATTGGAACTTTTTCAAGTTTATCCCATTTATTCAATACAATAATTACACCCTTGCCTTTCTTTACAATCTGATTTGCAATTTTCTTATCCTGCTCAGAGAGCCCCTCTACACCGTCGATCATAAGAAGAACAACATCTGCTTCTTCAATTGTTTTTATAGCACGGGTAACTGAATAGTATTCTACATTTTCCGTTACTTTTATTCTTACGCCTAATTCCGGCGGTGTCCATAATCTGATAATAGATATTTTTATGTATAAAATCACCTTCAACTATATCCCGGGTAGTACCGGGGATATCAGAAACAATAGAATTATCCTTTCCTGTTAAAAGATTATTTAATGTAGACTTTCCGGTATTCGGTTTTCCCAGAAGCGCCAGCCTTACATTATATTCTTCATCATTATAATCTGTTCATCGACATCACAGTTTTCCCGGAGATATTTACCGGCAATCTCTTCAAGCTCACCGATATTGTATCCATGAGATGAGGATATTCCTATTACATTCTCAAAACCATAGGAATAATAGTTCCACATTTCATTTTCTTTTTCCGGATAGTCAATCTTGTTTACTACAAGAATTATCCGGTCGTGAAAACGTCTGAGTTTTTCTATAAATATTTCATCCTCTCCGGTAATTTCCTTTACATCAAGAAGGAAAAGAATGAGATCCGCTTTTTCCATCATCTGAATGCTTCTTTCTGTAACAAGGCTGTCCAGTCCCTCCTGTTCAGCCTTTACTCCGCCTGTATCCGTAAGTTTTACACGTATACCGTCAAGTACAGATATTTCGCTTACAGGATCACGGGTAACTCCCGGAGTGGGATCTGTTATTGATTTCCGCTTTTTTTATAAATCTGTTGAAAAGCGTTGATTTACCTACATTAGGTCTTCCGGCTATTATTACTTCCGGGATTTTATTATTCATCTGTTCCAAATCTTTCATTATACCAATTCTCTAAATATTTTGTGATCTCTGTTCCTGATCCTATCTTCATTATCTCGTCAATAACTTTTTCCGCTTCACTGACATTAACATTTCTGATTATTTTTTTTTACATTTGGAATACTTGAAACACTCATACTCATTTCATCAATTCCCAGTCCGATGAAAACAATTGTCGCTATAGGATCACCGCCCATTTCACCGCATATACCTACAGGGATTCCGGCATTCCGGGCTGCATCGCATGTCATTTTGATAAGTCTTATTATTGCAGGATGAGACGGCTGATAGAGGTATGCAATTTTTTCATTACCTCTGTCAATAGCAATTGTATACTGTATAAGATCATTTGTTCCGATTGAGAAAAAATCCACCTTTGTTGCAAGAAATTCGGCTGATAAAACAGCAGAAGGCACTTCAATCATTATTCCCAGAGGAACATCTTCATTAATTTCAAATCCCTCTTTCTTAAGAGATTTTTTAACATCTTTGATTACTTCAAGAACATTATCAAGCTCTTCAGGCCCTGATATCATAGGAAACATGATGCGAAGGTCACCATAAACAGAAGCTCTGTAAAGCGCTCTAAGCTGTTTTCTGAATGTTCCGTTATTTGTAAGACAGAAACGGATTCCGCGCCACCCGAGAAGGGGATTTTTTTCATTATGTTTTTCAAATCCCGGAAGAGTTTTATCCCCACCGATATCCAGTGTTCTTATAGTTACAGGTTTTCCTTCCATTTCAGAAAGAACATTTTTATAAACTTCAAACTGTTTATCTTCATCTTTATAGTATTCAGACTGAAGAAGCAGAAACTCTGAACGGAAAAGTCCAACACCGTCTGCATTATGTGATTTTACAGATTTTATTTCTTCAGGAACTTCTATATTTGCCTTGATAATAAGCTTTCTGCCGTCCTCTGTTACAGCATCTTTTTTAAAATATTTTTTTAAGCTTTACATCTGCTTTTTTATTTTTTTCTATTTCTTTCTTTGTAAAGTAAGAGTGTTTTTTCATCAGGATCAATTACAACAACACCTTTATTACCGTCTATTATTACTGTATCGCCGCCTCGGACTCTTTTAGTAATATCAGACAGACCTACTACAGCCGGTATTTCAAAAGATCTTGCAATAATAGCAGTATGAGAAGTCTTTCCGCCTGCATCAAGAATAAGTCCTTTAACTTTTTTTCTTATCCATGGATATAGCATCAGAAGGAAGCAGGTCATGAGATGCTATAATATATTTATTTTCAAGATTTGCAAGATTTATCCTGTCCATAAACATCAGATTATTCAGAATACGCTTTGATACATCTTTTATATCATTAGCTCTCTCCTTAAAATAATCATTTTCAGAAGACTTCAGCTTTTCAATCAGAAGTTCGACTGCTTCAAAGAGCGCCCATTCTGCATTGATAAGTTTTTGCCAATTGCATCCTTAATCTGCTTTTGAAAATCCGGGTCACTGAGCATTAAAATATGAGAATCAAGAAGGAGGATTTCCTTCTCGCCCATGCTGTTATTTGAGATATCTTTAAGACATTCAATTTCCTTAACTGCATCGCCGACAGCTTGAAGAAATCTTTTTATTTTTCTTTTTCTACATCTCCGTTTTTTTATTTTCATATCGCGGAATATTTACACTTTCTTCAATATAAAGAAAAACTGAGCCGATATATATACCGGGAGAGGCAGAAATACCATTGATAATTTCCATTGATTTAAATATAGATACTTTAGCAGTCCTTGTCAAATACGATATGCTTAAACAGGGAGACTCTTTAATATATAGCAATTTTATTGTAGAATTAAGTAAAAATAAAATAAAAGATATTGTACTATGAAAACAAATAACAAAAAAAGCAGAAAAAATCGTCACCGGCAGGATGTCTCTTCTGGGTAGCAGTAATCCTGCTGTTTATAATAATTTTTTTCCTTAACCATAAAGATATTGAAGAAGTTATATCATCAACCGGATTTTTTGAACTTTTTGGAAAGGAAACAGTTGAAAAACCTGTCGAAGTGGAAAGAATTACAGGTGCCAAAGAAAAAAAGGAAGAAACAGTCAATGAGATTGTAATCAAACCTGCTGAAAACAAGGTAATAATTACAAAACCGGAGACTACTGAAGATATTGTAAAACCTAAAATCCAGGAACCTGATTTCAATTTCAGAGATACAAAACTTTATTTTATAAGTGTGAGTTCAGACGGCGGAAGTATTTCGCTTATAAGCATTAACAGAAAAATTAAATATACAGATTCCCCTCTTACAGCGACACTGAACGGTCTTCTTGCAGGTTTAACTACATCAGAAATAAATTCAGGATATATTTCTCTTATTCCTGATAATACAAAAATCAAAGGGATAAGAATATCTGACGGCACTGCTTATATAAATTTCAGCGAGGATTTTCTTTTTAACTCTTTCGGCAGAGAGGGATATGTAGGTCAGCTTGAGCAGATTGTTTATACAGCAACTGAGTATTCTACAGTTAAACGGGTACAATTTCTTATTGAAGGGAAAACACAGAAATATCTGGGCTCTGAAGGTATATTTATTGGAAATCCGGTTTCCAGAAATTCTTTCAAATAATAAATACAATAAAAACGCTGTTAATTTTTCAGATCCCTTATATTTAACAGCTGCTGATTACTTAGTTTACAATAATATCTATTTTATTTTTAATTAAGCTCAATTCAGAAGTCTTTGAATCGGTAAGCAGTGCAAGAAATTCCCTGTTTCCCTTCTTTCCTTCTATGGGAGATCTAATTATATCTTTTATATATACTTTCTCGTCTTCAAGCTCTTCTGCAACGGTATAAAGAATATCCTTAAGCTTCTCAGTATCTGTTACAATTCCTTTAAAATCAGAATCAGTTCTATCTATTTCAAACTGAGGCTTTATAAGAGCAATAAGCATTTTTTCAGAAACAAGACTTATTATCCGTGCAGCAGCGCCTTTAATAGACCTGAAGGAGAGATCTGCTGTTCCTATTGCGGGAGGAGGGTCAAGATTATCAACCTTCATTATATTTTCCCTTTCATGAACAAATACTCTTTTATCATTTCTCAATTTAAAATCAAGCTGATTATAACCTACATCAACAGCATGTACACCTCCTGCTCCATTTTGAAGCAGACAGTCTGTAAATCCGCCTGTAGAAGATCCGGCATCAAGAATTATTTTATCCTTAACATCAATCTGCCAGTATTCAATTGCTTTTTCAATTTTATAACCGCCGCGCGATACATATTTTTTTGAAATAATTGTTATATTTGAGTCAGGATCTACTTTATAAGAAGGATCTTTGATATTTTCATTATTGACAGAAACATCTCCGCATAAAATTAATGCATAATTTCATTGTCACTTTTTTCAGGATATTTATTTTTTAGAAGCTGGTATAAAGATATTTTCTTCATGCAGGTTCATTTATTCTGCTGATAGAGAGTGCTTTTCCGGTATTTACATCTATTTCAATAAGGGCGCCGTTTATCATACCTTCTGTTTCTGCAATAGCCATTTTTAAAAGGCATTTTGTGTAAGAGTTTCTTTTTAATAGCTATTTTCTTTTTCCGCTCCTATAACAGATTCTTCAGGACCGGTCATTCCTAAATCAGTAATAAAAGCAGTACCGTTTTTAAGTATTCTTTCATCAGCAGTTTGAACATGTGTATGTGTTCCTGCAACAGCGCTGACTTTTCCGTCAAAATTAATTGCAAGAGCTTCTTTTTCCATTGCTGATTCCGCATGAAAATCAATTATTATGATTTTTGTTTCAGAAGACATCTTTCTTATAATTTCACGGCCTATCTGAAAAGGACAATCCAGATTTGACATGCTTTCACGTCCTTCCAGATTTATAACACCGATTTTTACACCTTTTTTCTCAACAAGGCAGTATCCCTTGCCCTTTACACCCTTAGGATAATTGGCAGGTCTCAGTAATGTGTCATTGCTTTCAAGGAGGGGCAGTATTTCTGCTTTCTGCCATACATGGTTACCAGATGTAATAACATCAGCTCCCCCCTGATAAATAGTATCAGCTGTTTTAGGCTTATGCCAAAACCATCTGCTGAGTTTTCACCATTTATAATAATAAAATCGGGATTCAATTTTTTTAGCAGTTTCTTTAATTGAAAGAAAACAATGCGGCATCCTGTCTGCCCGACGATATCGCCGAGCATAAGGACTTTTACAGAACTATCTTGCATATTCTACTATTCTGGTTTCTCTGATAATTGTAACTCTGATTCTGCCCGGATACCGGAGTTCAGATTCAATTTTCTTGGCAATTTCCTTACCAAGAGCATTAGCTTTATCATCTGTTACAGTTTCATTATTTACAAGAATCCGGAGTTCACGGCCTGCCTGAATAGCATAAGCCTTATCAACACCGTCAAATTCAAATGCAATTTTTTCAAGATTTTCAAGTCTCTTGATGTAATTATCAAGTGTCTCTCTTCTTGCACCCGGCCTTGCTGCTGAAATTGCATCTGCAATCTGAACAAGTACAGATTCAATACATGAAGGTTCAATATCATTGTGATGTGATCCTACAGCATTTACTACTCTGGGGTCTTCTCCCATTTTTCGGGCTGATTCCATTCCGATTTCAGCATGGTTTCCATCGCCGTTTGTCTCCATTCCTTTACCAATATCATGGAGAAGAGCTGCTCTTCTTGTAAGAACCTTATTTGCTCCCACTTCCGCTGCAATCATACTTGCAACAATAGCAACTTCTTTGGAATGCTGAAGAACATTCTGTCCATAACTTGTCCTGAAATGAAGTCTTCCGAGAGCTCTTACCCCCTCAGGACTCATATTATGAATTCCAAGATCAAAAAGGACTTTTTCACCTTCTTCGTAAATAATCTGATTAACTTCTTTTTTAACCTTATTTACAATCTCTTCTATTCTTGCAGGATGGATTCTTCCGTCCATAATAAGTCTTTCAAGAGATACTCGTGCGATTTCTTTTCTAACCGGGTCAAAACATGAAATAACAACAGCTTCCGGTGTATCATCAATAATAATATCAACTCCTGTAAGTGTTTCAAGAGTTCTGATATTACGGCCTTCCCTGCCGATAATACGTCCTTTCATTTCATCATTTGGAAGTGTAACTGAAGCTATTGTAACTTCTGACACCACATCTGTTGCAATTCTCTGTATTGTTGAAACAAGTATACTTCTTGCTTTCTTCTCGGATGTCAGCTGAGCTTCCTGCTCAATCTTATTGAGAAGAGCCTGTGCATCATGCTTAGCCTCATTTTCCAGAGACTGCATTATTAATTTCTTTGCTTCATCTGCAGATAAACCGGAAACTTCCTCAAGTTTCTTCTGCCAGGCCTTTTCCTGGTCTGCAATACTTAATTCTTTTTTCTCTAAATTTCTCTCACGGTCTGAGACAGCCTGCTGCTGTTTTTCAAGCGATCCAAGCTTATTATCAAGGTTATCTTCTTTTTGCTGTACTCGTCTTTCGAAACGCTGAAGTTCACTTCGCCGTTCACGGAATTCCTTTTCATGCTGATTCCGTTCCTTAAGTACCTGATCTTTTGCTTCTAAGAATAATTCTTTTTTTTCGTGCCTCCGCTTCTTTTTACAGCATCCTGTTTTATTCTTTCAGCTCTCTGCTCTGATGAGGAAAGCTGAAATCTAGCATATAACCACCGAATTGACCAACCTAATATCAAACCTATGAGAGGAAGAGCGATATAAATTATCAAATGCATAATCTTCCTCCATCTTACTTTTTAATACATGATAATAACTTTTTAGTAATCTGTTTGTCAAGAATTTATTAAATCTTATTCCTGGAGATTATGGACTTTTTCAAGCATATCTTCTATAGTTATCACTTAACATCAGGCGACAGAAAAAGATATGCAGGTTTATTTCTGAATTTTATGGGAACAAGAAGTATACTTTTAATAAAACTCCTGTCTTCATCGGAAAACACATAATCATATTCAGGAAAACCAGCTGTTCCTGTTTTAAGGTAGAAAATCTTTCGTTCTTTCAATATTTCAGAATAAAAGGGATCCTTTTTCTTTAATTCAAGAAGTTTATCTACTTTATTAAGTCCAACTGTCATTTCAGGATAATATCTTGTCTCATCCTGAATCAGAATTGCTCCGTATATTGATTTTACTTCTCTTGAGATCTTTAGAAGAGCTTTCATATATGCAATTGAAGATTCACCGGTATATTTGCCTCTATACATATCAAAATCAAAACCATGCTCTTCAGATATTATTCTATTTAAATCAATTTCAATTTTGTCTTCTTCTTCTTCTTCGATATCGGTATCAAATACCGGAAGATCAATTTCTGTTTTAACAAAAATCCCGGAAATACCGGAAAAATCAGTTTCTGTTTCACTGCTTCCATCTTTTTTACCGGCTGCTTTTTCTTTTTCCTTTGCTGCTTTTTCTGCAGCTTCTTCAAAACCAGGCATTTTTTATATATTTCAGAAATTTGAGATAAATCATAAATCTCTATAAGATGCTCATTTTTAGCATTTTCATTTTATCTGACAAAGTAAGATTTTTCAGATCTGTATATTCTATTTCCTTTATTTCTTCTAAGACAGCCATTTCTGCAAATCCTGTTTCCTCTTCCATTTTCTGCTTCCTTATCTCTTCAAATACAGTATCAATTATGTTTTATATTTTTGTTATATTCTTTTATCCATTCACTTGATATGTAATCAACATCAAACTCATCCACTTCATCATTTTCTATTACAGTTTCCAGTTCTTCGACTTCTTCAATATCTTTTTCAATTATAAGCGGAATTATTTCATTAACAAGTTCAAGTTCTTCAATATTTTCCTGCTCTCTAATTGATTCTGATCCTTCAAGATCTTCCAGTTCTTCGACTTCTTCAATAGTTTCCAGAATCTCTTCTTCATCTAGTTCTTCAAGAACAGCAGTTTCTTGATCAATATCAATCAGTTCATCTAATTCTTCAAGCTCTTCTGCATTTTCATTAATCGACATCTCATCAAGTGATTTAAAAACTTCCAGATTATTAATCTTTTTAAGCTCGCCTGAACTTTCAGTAATATTATTTTTTCTTATAAAAAGATTTAATTTATCAATTTCTTCATCAGTTTCCGGTTCTGACAATGGAACAAAACCTTTTTTCAGCAGCAGTAACAACCATTTTTAATTGCATCTTTACTTATGATATTTTCTGCAATATTTTTTATATTTTTCAGGATGTTTATTCAGATCCTCTGAATCAGCAGGAATATTATCTAATTCTTCTTCATCTGCTGATGTAATTTCTTCAAGTTCTTCATATTCTGTTATTTCTTCAGAGACTTTTACAGCTTCTTCTACTTCACTAAGTTCTTCTACTTCACCAAGCTCTTCGACCTCTTCTACTTCACTAAGTTCTTCTACTTCACCAAGCTCTTCGACCTCTTCTACTTCTTCACTTCTACCGCTTC